>Ga0208612_1000153_pt1 | contig 37398 bp, 41 predicted proteins | sample AntDryMetagUQ889_FD_188089 | JGI IMG/M metagenome (GOLD analysis project Ga0208612, IMG submission 188089) | Polar desert microbial communities from Antarctic Dry Valleys - UQ889 (SPAdes) | ecosystem: Environmental > Terrestrial > Soil > Desert | place: Antarctic Dry Valleys | collected 2008-12-31 | reverse complement strand
CAAACCGCTGCCTCAAGCGCTACCTCGCCCGCAACCTCTACCGCCTACTCGAACACGGAACGCCACGGCCGACTTGACAGACATAGAAGCATCACTGGCGCAGGCGACCGCCCTGACCGGGGAGGAGGGCGACCCCGGCATGGCGGAGCAGGTGAAGTCGGGGCTGTTGTCGCTCGATTCGCTCATGGCGAGCGCCTGCCAACGCGACGACTCCTGCCGCGAGACACCGAGGGCAGTTAGTGACACGGCGTCACCATTAGCCTTGGGGTTCGGTCCGGGGGCTCCCCTGCCTTCCGCTCCGCCAGGATCTTGATCTCGGCAGCCTCGTTCTGCACACCGAGGCCAAGGTTCGCCCGCTGCGCCCGCACCGGTACAACTTTGTACCGACCTGAGGTGACCTGAGCGCATCTCGCGTTACCTAAACTGCGTAACCATGCGGTGTCACGCCTGCCGTGCCCGGCTATGTCAGAAGCAGTGGCTCTAGGTCTAAGGTCTAGAAGCGACCGCGGCCGAAATAGCCGAGCACGATCAGGACGAGCAGCACGATCAGGATGATGTAGAGAATGTTCATGTCTCTCCTTCGTTCGGGGTTCGCGTCTCTGGCGTTCGTGCCCGAACTCGACGGACGCTGAACCTGACCCCCACCACGTAGGATCGCCGGATGGCTGATGGGGGTTTCCGGCTCGGGAAGACGGCTGCGGGCGACCCATTCGTCCTCGACCCACGCGACCTGACGACGCACGGCGTCATCGTCGGGATGACTGGCTCCGGCAAGACGGGGCTCGGAATCGTCCTCCTCGAGGAGGCGCTCTCCGCAGGCGTGCCTGCGCTCGTGCTCGACCCGAAGGGCGACATGGGCAACCTGCTTCTCACCTTCCCCGACCTCCTGCCGGAGAGCTTTCTCCCGTGGGTCAACGAATCGGACGCGCGAGCCGCCGGCCTCTCGGTGAAGCAGTTCGCCGCCAAGACGGCCGCCGACTGGAAGGAGGGCCTCGCCGCCTCGGGGATCGAGCCGGAGCGGATCCAGGGGCTGCGCGACTCGGCCGCAATCACCGTGTACACGCCCGGCTCCACCGCTGGTGTCCCGCTGAACCTGATCGGCTCGCTCGAGGCGCCCCCACTCTCGTGGGACTCGGAGGCGGAGACGCTCCGGGACGAGATCGAAGGCACCGTGTCGAGCCTGCTGGGCCTCGTCGGCATCGCCGCTGATCCGCTCGCGAGCCGTGAGCACGTTCTCCTCTCGAACCTGATCGAGCACGCCTGGCGCGCCGGCAGGAACCTCGATCTCGGCACCCTGATCGGCGAGGTTCAGCGCCCGCCGCTGCGCAAGCTCGGCGTGTTCGAAGTCGACACGTTCTTCCCGGCGAAGGAGCGCAAGGAGCTCGGGTTCAGGCTGAACAGCCTCGCCGCCTCCCCGTCGTTCGCCGCGTGGGCACAGGGGGCGACGCTCGATCCAGCCGCCCTGCTCGGGGAGCCCGGCAAGCCGCGGGGAGCGATCGTGTACCTCGCGCACCTCTCGGAGGAGGAGCGCCAGTTCGTCGTCACGCTCGTGCTCTCGAAGGTCGTGACCTGGATGCGCGGCCTGCCGGGGACGACTGACCTGCGCGCCCTGGTCTACATGGACGAGGTGGTGGGCTTCGTACCGCCGACGGCGGTGCCCCCGTCGAAGAAGCCGATCCTGACGCTGCTCAAGCAGGGGCGCGCGTTCGGTGTCGGCACCGTCCTCGCGACTCAGAACCCCGTCGATCTCGACTACAAGGCGATGTCGAACGCGGGTACCTGGTTCGTCGGGAGGCTCCAGACCGAGCGCGACAAGGAGCGGGTTCTCGAAGGACTCCGCTCCGCGGCGGGAGACACCGACTTGGGGGCACTCGCGAAGTCGATCGGGGGTCTCGAGAAGCGGCAGTTCCTGCTCGTCAGTGCCCACGAGACGGAGCCGCTGCTCTTCTCGACGCGCTGGGCGATGTCGTACCTGCGTGGCCCGCTGACCAAGGAGCAGATCGAGACGCTGATGCAGGGCACCGAACGCCCGGCGGTCCCTGGCGACGTTGTCGCCGCGCCGGCCGCGGACGCCACCCCGGTCGCCCCGCCCGTCAGCGACGGTGTCCGCGTTCGGTACGCCGACCCTGCGGCTCCGTGGCTGGCCCGAGTCGGAGGCACTCCGGCTGGTAACCGGCTCCACGCCTTCCTTGCGGCGCGCGTGAATGTCCGTTTCGACGACGCCAAGGCCGGCGTGGACACGTCCGAGGAGTGGGAAGCGCTCTACGGGCCGCTGGACAGCGGCTTCGAGCTCGAGCGCGAGACGCAGCTCGACCTCGACGAGCGTGACTTTCGCGCCGAGCCGCCCGCCGGCGGCGAGTACGTCCTTCCCGCGGTCCCGCTCGGCGAGAAGAGCTTCTTCCGACAGGCGCGCGCGGCGATCGAGCAGCGCCTCGTCGAAGCTCGCACGCTCCAGGTCTTCCGCAACCCGACGCTGAAGCTCTACTCCCGACCCGGAGAGACCGAAGAGGAGTTCACGGCGCGTGCGGACGAGGCCGCCCAGGCTCGGGCTGACCAGGAGGTCGCCCGGATCCGTGACCGGCTCGAGGCGAAGCGTGACCGGCTCGCGGCCGCGCTCGCCACGGCGCAGCGTCGCTCGGAGGAGCTCGAGACGGAGCAGCGGTCTCGCCGCACGACCGAGCTGGTCGCCGGTGCGGGGACCGTCCTCGGCGTCCTGTTCGGAGGCCGGGGCAGCGCGCGGACGATCGCTCGCGCCGGCCGCGCCGTCGGCACCGTCGCCAGCAGGCGCGGCATGTCCGAGCGGGCCACGGAGCGGCGCCGAACGGCCGAGGAGCGGGTCGAGTCGGCCGAGGAGGCCCTCGAGCGGCTCGAGCAGGAGATCCTCGACGAAGTCGCCGAGATCGACGCCGACTGGGACGTGAAGGGGCGCACCGTGGAGACGATCGAGCTGCGGCCCGAAGCCTCCGACGTCCGTGTAGTAGACCTCGTCCTGGTCTGGGTTACCACCGCCTGAGCCGACCGCTTCTCGCCGTCTCCGTGCTTCTGCTCGCGGCGACGGGGTGCAGCGGGGAACGATCCGCCGGCTCCGTCACCAGCGGGCGCGTAGCCGTCGTCGCCGACGGGGACACCCTGCGTCTGCACGACGGTCGACGCGTGCGTCTCGTGCAGATCGACGCGCCCGAGCCGGGCATCGAGTGCTTCGGGAGCGCGGCGTCGCACGCCCTGGCCGAACTCGTCCCTGTGGGCACGCTGGTCGAACTGGAGGGTGATCCGCGCCTCGACCTGCGCGACCGGTTCGGACGCCTTCTGCGTTACGTGCACGTGGACGGTCGGAACCTCAACGTCTTGCTCGTCGAGCGTGGCCTCGCGGCGCCCTACTTCTTCCGGGATGCCCGTGGCCGCTACGCGGACGAGTTGCTCGCCGCAGCGGAGCGCGCACGAGGACGTCGCCGCGGCCTTTGGGGAGAGTGCGGCCGTGCACGTCTCCACCCGCGGCGGGCGCTCGACTCCGGTCCTCCCTAGACGCCGAGGAGCGCGCTCCAGGTGAGCGGTCCGGCGACACCGTCCGGCTCCAACCCGTGGAGCGCCTGGAACGCCCGCACCGCCGCTTCCGTCACAGGCCCGAAGATGCCGTCGAGTTGCGCCGGCGGTCCCAGCTGGCCGTGCGTGTGGAGCAGCCGTTGCAGACGCTTCACGTGCCAGCCACGCGCGCCGCGTGTCAGCGTCGGGGGGAGAGACTTCAGGGCCTCGGTGCGGCCGTTCCACCCGAGGTGCGCTCGCAGGAGGCGGAGGTATCGCTCCGCCGGGAAGCCGGCCCCCGGGTCGTAATGGGTGCTGCGGCCGAACGCCTGGCTAACCGCCGCATGCGGGGTGAGGCCTCGACGGCCGGCGCGCAGGTCGGGCGGCCAGAGCCACACCGGCGGAATCGAGTGACGGCGGCAGAGCTCGGCGGCGAGCAGGGCTGCGCGCTCGAGCACGGCCACGGAGTAGAGGTCTGCCCACTCGCGCCGTGACTGGTCCGCGCGACCCGCGAGCTCGATTCCGAGTCCGTCGTGGTTCGCCCCCGGTGCGTGCCAGGCGACGTCCTCGTCGGAGACGCACTGGACGATCGTGCTCGCGTCAACGCAATAGTGGGCCGAGAGACGCGACCGCGGGTGCTGGAACCAGCGCGCGCAACGCAGCGCCGCATCCTCGCGCTCGTCCGCCTCCATCGTGTGCACGACGATGAGGTCGATCCGGCGTCCGCCGGTCCGAGTCACGTGGGGGCTCGGCACGAACGGGTACGCCACGGCCTCTCCTCTCGGATTCCGGCCGCAGCTTCTCTCTGACGACGAGGACATGATCCCCCGGCGTCACCCCCGAATGCAAGCCCTCGGCTAGGAGATCAGCGCTTCGCGCAGCGCGGTCGCGACTGCCTGGGTGCGGGTGGCTGCGCAGAGTTTCGTCATGGCGACGCCGAGTTGCGCGCGCACCGTGTCCGCGGAGATGAAGAGCTCGCGTCCGATCGATTCGTTGGAATGGCCGTCGGCGAGTAGACGTAGGACGTCCCGCTCCCGCGGCGTCAAGGCGATGTCCCCCTTCGCTGCCCGGATGACGGCGTCGGCGAGTGCGGGATCGATGTACATCCCGCCCGTGAGGACCGTCTCGAGGGCACGCACGAGGTTGTCGAGCGGTGCATCCTTCAGGACGAAGCCGCGGGCTCCGGTGTCGAGCGCCTCCGTCAACAGGGCCGCGTCGCCGAAGCCCGAGTAGACGACGCATGAGCACTTCGGCGTTGTGCGCGAGAGCCGCCGCACGGCTCCGGTGCCGCTGAGCCGCGGCATCCGCACGTCGAGCAGCGCGAGTGCCGGGCGGTGCGCCTCGGCGAGCGCGACGGCCTCCTCGCCATCGCGTGCCCGGCCGACGACACGCACTCCGTTGGCTGCGAGGTAGCGCGAGAGGCTGTCGAGGACGGCCGGGTGGTCGTCCGCGACCACACAGGTGGGCTTCGCCTCCATGTCTCGCGTGTTCGGCAGACGACGACCGGACTTGAGGCTCAACGGCCCGGAGGCGGGAGGTAGACTGCGCCTGACGCGGGCGTAGCTCAGTTGGTAGAGCATCAGCTTCCCAAGCTGAGGGTCGTGGGTTCGAGTCCCATCGCCCGCTTCGACGAAAACCCCGCTCAGGCAGGGTTTTCGTTTCTCGGTGTCTGAGCGAGGTCCGCGCGCTGCTAAGGGATTGCTAAGGAATTCGCGCCGGGTCGAAGCGCTCGGCGGCCTCGCTCACGCGGGCATCGAGCAGGTGTGAGTAGCGCTGGAGCGTGATCATCGGGCTAGCGTGGCCGGCGACGGCCTGGACGAGCTTGATGTCGGCGCCGGCGGCGACGAGCCGTGAGACGCAGGTGTGGCGCAGGTCGTGGAATCGGTAGCGCATCTCCGCAAGACCCGCGTGGTCGAGTGCGGGCCTCCACACGCGCCGGTTGAGGTTCGACTCGTGCAGCGGCGTCCCGCGGATTGTCGCGAAGACGAGCTCGTCGGGAGCGTAGAGGTCGCGTTCCACCGCGCGTGCGGCCAGCTCGCGGAGTGCGGCGTCGACGGAGGGGAAGAGCGGCACCGACCGCACTCCAGCCTCGCTCTTCGGCTGTCTGAGCTGGCGCCGCGAGTAGGCGCGTTCGACGCGGATCAGGCGGTGGACACGGTCGACGTCGCGCCAGCGGAGTGCGCGGAGCTCGCCGAGCCGAAGGCCGGTCCCGAGTGCGACGTCGAAGAAACAGACGGAAAAGAGATCCGGTTCGTTCCGGAGCGGGTCGCTCGGCGCGAGGTCGACGAGCGCGTCGCGTATCGCGTCGGTGTGTTCGTGAGGGAGCTCCTTGCCGACGTAGTCCTGGGCCGGCGGCAGGTCGGCGTTCGCGGCCGGGTTGGCGACGAGCTTGCCTTGCCGGACTGCGTCGGCGAGCATCTTGCGAAGGGGTGTAACGATGTTGCGGACCGTGCCTGGCGCCTTGCCACCGGCCTCGAGCGCGGCGATCAGCCTGTCGACGTCTTCGGTGCGGAGCGAGGCGAGTGTGCGCTCACCGAGGTGGGGCGCGATGTGGAGTAGCAACGCGCGCCGGTATTCGGCGAAGGTGGAAGGGGCGAGGCGTGTGCGTCCGCTCTGGACGCGGGCGGGATCGCGATGCGCGAGCCAGCGCTCGGCGTAGGCGGCGAGCGTCTCGCTGCTGGGCTCGCGCCAGGTGCCTGTGTCGACCTCTCGTTTGCGGGCGGTGAGGGCACGTTCGGCTTCACGGCGGCTAGGGCCGATCGTCTCCCACTTCTGCTTGCCGTCGACGTAGTAGACGATCGCGTAGTTGCCGCTCTGATGTTTGATGATCGATCCTCGGGCCATACCGCTGCTCCTTAACTCGGGGTGGTGGCGCCGGCGCGGAGCCAATCGAGGGCAGGCTCGCGCTCGAAGAAGAGCATGCCGCCGAGCTTGACGCAGCCGGGGATCTCGCCGCGGCGGGTGCGTTCGTAGAGCCAGCGTTTCCATGTCTGCGGCGCCTTAGCCGCCGGCAGCTCGGCGACGAGCTGGTCGAGAGTCAGCAGCCTCGTGGTAGGCGAAGACTCGTGCGAGCGCGGGATCCTCTGCGAGAGCTCTTGGGCGAGGCGTAGTGCGAGCGCGTCGGCGAGCACAGTGACCGCCTCGCTCTCGTTGCCTGGATTGGTCGCCCGCTCGTTGTCCTCGTTGAGGATCTGGGCCCAATCGTCCAGGGTCAGCTGGCGGGCGGCGGAGGTCGGATCGGGGTGAACGCGTGCCATGAGAGCGACTCCTGTGTGTTGTGGCACGATGGGATTTGGAAGCATATCAGCCACACATAATGGAATGAGGTCGCGTCACCGTAAAGTGGCGCTCGATGCGAAGCGCCGATCTGATCCGCGAGGCGCGCCTGCGCGCCGGACTGACCCAGTATGAGCTGGCCGAGCGGAGCGGCCGCGACCGGTCCGTGATCGCCCGCTGGGAACAGGGGACGGTCGCCCCCAGCATCGAATCGCTGATCGAGCTCCTGCACGCCTGCGGCTTCGACCTGCCGCTCGAGCTCGTCCCCCACGACCCCACGCAACGCGAACGGCTGCACAAGACGGCGCTGCTCTCACCCGAGCGCCGCGTGCAGCGGCTCCTCCAGGCCCAGCGCAAGGCCGCGCACAGCTTGTGAGCGCGCTGCGACAGCAGTTCGACCCGTACGCGATCCTGACCGCACTCGAGCGCCAGCGCGTCGCGTACGTCTTGATCGGCGGCTTCGCGCGCGTCATCCAAGGCACCGACGAGCTCACGCACGGGCTCGACCTCACCTCCTCCCTGCGCGCCGAGAACCTCCGCCGGCTCGCTCTCGCGCTCGCGGAGCTCGACGCAGAGCGCGTCGACGGCCGAACGCTCGAGCTCGACGAGGCGACGATCCGTGATCACCCATTGATCGCGTTCCACACCCCCTGCGGCGAGCTGAAGCTCGTGCCCGAGCCCGCCGGCACCCGCGGCGGCTATGACGACCTCCGCCGCGCCGCCACGCGCGAGCCGATTGGCAGGGGTCTGCGCCCCCGCGTCGCGTCGATCGCCGACCTCGCCCGCATGCTCGCCGCCCTCGGCCGCGAACAAGACCTGCCCTCCCTCCAACAGCTCCGATACCTCCGCGAGCTCGAATGCGGACTGAGCCACGGACTGGAACGCTGAACCGCCCGAACGTCGGCTCCCGCCTTCCGCGTACAGCAACTATCAACGCGGTAGCAAGCGACACACAGATGCATCACGATGCAAATATAGATCGTAGTTTGTGTACGCTGTCCAGGTGTCCCGACGTCGATTGCGACGCAGGAGTGAGAAGGCACAGCGTCACGCGGCGCCGCTTTACAGGTCTCCTACACCTCCGCGCGAGATCGTTCTGGAGGCGACCCGCGTCGAGCGGCTCGCCTACACGCGCACGCAGGCGGCGGAAGCGCTCGGCGTCAGCCGCTCGACGTTCAACCGACGCATCCTGCCCCTCGTTGAGACGGTCGAAATGCCGTGGGGTGCACGCCTGGTTCCGGTCGACGAGCTGCAGCGGTTGATTGCGGAACGACGCCGGCCGGGTCGAGCGCGGGAGCGACCCAGGGCTGTCCCCGGTCGCCCGGCCACGGTTGCGCCATGCATTATCGAGCGGATCCGGTCCGAGCACACCGCCGGCAGGAGTCTGGGTCAGATCGCACGCGAGCTCAACACCGACCAGATACCGACAGCGCACGGTGGCGCGCAGTGGTGGCCGTCGACCGTGCGCGGTCTACTTCGCCGAGCCACAACCTCAGGAGACACTGACGAACGCTGGGATGAGTTCTCCGTCTAGGGCGTGGGGGTCGTTCGCACGACTACGTCGACGACGTAAGAGAGACTGACGTCGGCGACCCGCGCCGTCAGCCTCCAGCAACCCGCGGTCGGGAAGTTGACCGCGCTCATGAACGACGGCTTCGGGGCGCTGGAGAACGAGCCCTGATTCACCCCTAGCACCCGTAATGGCAGCGCAGGCGCGTCGAGCCGCTCGCCCGAGATCGTCGGGCGGCTCCAGGGCGGTGTGGTCACCCAGAGCAGCTTGTTGCCGATCGACCCGTCGGCGCCGACGCGGTCTTGCTGCACCGCGTAGACGCCGTCGGCCGTAAGGCCTGCCCAGAGGAGGCCGTTGCCGTACCAGGAAACGCTGCGCGGCTGACCCGCCGGCCTGTTTGCGTTGGGCAGCGTGACCGGGCACGACGGCGTCGTCTCGATGCGCAGGACCGCTCGTGAGCGGTAGCGCTGGACGAACTGATCGGGGTACTGAACGAAGAACGTCCGGCCGCGACTGTAGCTGGCACAGCCGGGGCACCAGTACGCGAGCGTGTACGTACCGGAATCGAGAGGCGGAACGCTGAATGTCAGCAGCGCGCGCCCGTTCCTGTCAGGCAGGACCGAACCGACGAACTTCAAGCGCGCGTCGAGGCGGGAGTGGGTCTCGACCGCCAGCTCGGTTCGCACGAGGTAGACCCGGATGGGTCGTTGAAGCGGCTTCACTCGCTGTCTCGGCGTGAAGTCCTTCGGCGTCCCGCCTGTTCGCAGCGTCACGCGGTCGTTCGGCGACGCGCTCGGCTGGTCAAGCAGGAAGAAGAGGGCAGCGCGCGCGTTCGCCGGCGCTGCGAGCGCCACAAGAGCCACCGCTACGAGAGCAAGACGCTGCATCGCTTTTCTTCTCGGTAGTACACCAGACGCGAAGGATCGGTTCTGGCCTCCGCGAGCGACACGCAGAGATTGTGCCTCACAGCTCCGCTGGCACGCTCAGAAAGGCCCATACGGGACGCGAACGCCCCTGCGATAGACGCCGCTTCAGTGCCTAGGTCCGGGGTAAGGTCTTGCAGTCGCACAAACCTACTCGTGCCTGGCTCGCGTTGGTTGACGCCGGCGCCGACTCCTCGCCGCCACGGGCGCCCGCCGCCTGTTCGAGTCGGACCACGTCCGCCCGACCGAACGCGGCTAAAGTTGTCGACATGAGCGAGTCGCTGCGCGTGACGATCGTCTACGAGCAGGGCGAGGACGGCTGGATCGTCGCCTCAATCCCGGAGGTCCCTGGTGCGCATAGCCAGGGGCACACGCGCGAGGAGGCGCGGGCGAACGTGATCGACGCCTTGCGCGGGGTCCTCGAGCTGCGCTTCGGCGAGCACGCCGGCGTTGCCGAGGCCGCCGATAGCGAACCGCTCGAGCTCGTCATCGGGGCGTGAAGCGCCGCGATCTCGAGCGCCATCTGCGAGCCCACGGCGCGCGGCTCTTGCGCGAGGGTGGCAATCACAGCTTCTGGGGCTTCGACGTCGAGCGCTCGAGCGCCGTCCCGCGCCATCGTGAGATCGACTTCCGCCTCGCGCGCAAGATCTGCAGCGACCTCGGGATCCCGCCGCCGAGCGGGTCCCGTTGAAACGCTCGCGACGCTAGGTCAATCCCTCGCGCGAAAGTGCTCACTGGCCGGCGACGGCTAACGTTCTGCTAAGGAAACGCGCGCAATGGCTCTTCGATCTGATCCCGACGACTTCGATCTGAGAGCCCGCAAACCCGCATGAATAGAGCGCTGGAGCGGAATAGGACGAATCAGGCCGAAACGGCCCGAACCGCTTGATTCAGCTTCCCAAGCTGAGGGTCGTGGGTTCGAGTCCCATCGCCCGCTCAAGTGAAAAGCCCCGGAAATCGGGGCTTTTCTCCTCTCAAGCTCGCTCCCCGACACGAAGACGAGGGCCTCGTGCAAGCGGAAATGCAAGCGGTCCCGCTCGAGCCGAAGGTTCGACGCCCGCCTCACAGCTCGGCGAGCGCACCCGTTGCCGCGAGCGCACGGCCCTCATTCAGTCGAGGTGCAGAGATCGGTAAAGGTTCGAAGCGCGAACCTTTACGAGGACGGCCCGGAGTCGCGATCTCTCCGTTCGCTTGCCCTTGATCGACGAGCACCCTCACCCGCCCGAATCGAGGTGCGTGCCGATAGTAGGTCGTGCCCACGCTTGATCGACCGCGACTGCTGACGACTGCCGAGGCGGCGGAGGAGCTCGAGGCGAGCGAGGTCACGGTGCGCCGACTCGTCCGGCGCGGGCGACTTCCAGTGGTGCGGCTCGCGGATCGAGGGCCGATGCGGTTCCGCGCAGAAGACGTCCAGCGGCTCCTCGAGCCGCGTGGAGGCGAAGCAGCGTGAGCGCGCTGGAGACAACCGATCTAGTCGGCGTCGAGATCCTCTCCGTTGGTGGCCCCGTACACGGGATCGGCTCGCCACCAGAAGGTGACTACTGGACGGCGTCCCAGCTTTGCGGGATGGCCGAGGCGGCAGCCGAGCTCGCCGACGAGGTGCACGCGCCAGCGAAGATCGGCCACCGCGGCGGCGACCGGCCGTCGGCTGGCTCGAAAACATTCGGATCAACCAGGACGGGTCACGGCTGCTCGCCGACATCAAGCGGGTGCCGAAGGGCCTATCGAGCCTGATCGACGCCGGTGCGTACCGCACGCGTTCGGTCCAGCTGAGGAAGTACACGTCGCAGAAGACGGGGCGCCGGTACGACTGGGTCGTCAGTGGCCTCGCCTGGCTGGGCGGGAAGATGCCGGCGGTTCGGACGCTCGCCGACGTCGTCAAGCTCTACGAGGACGACGACGACGTGGAGCGCCGGTTCGTGCAGGTCGAGGACGCGACTGTCGATCGGGAGGCTGAGGGGTTCGTTGACGCAGCGATCGCTCGCGGTGCGATCCCCCTGCCTGCTCGGGAGGCGGCGCTGCGTCTGTGTGAGGCGGCGCCGGCCCCGTTCCGGGCGCTGATCGACGGCCGGCCAGATGATCTCGCGACGCGGCACGCGAACTACTGGCAGACGGGCGAGCTGCTAGTGACCGACGACGAGAGGTGGCTCGAAGGGGAGCTCAGGAAGGACGGGTTCGCCGGCTCCGTCGACGACCTGTTGTACGGGCCACCCGAGCTGCGCCTCAACGCCGACGACGACGCCGAGTTGGCGGAGCGCAAGCGGGTCGCCCGTGAGTTCGGCCTGCCGCTCGAGGACGTCGCCTGATGCCACTGCGCCGCAAGCGACCGGAGAGTGTCGCGCAGCTCGAGGAGCAGCGAACGCGGCTCGCCGCGGACCTGGAACGCGCGGAGGCCGATGTCGCCGTGGCCGGCGAGGCGCTCGGGGAGGCACGGAAGCTGGACGCTGCGGCGTACCTGGGCGAGGTGGAGCCGCAGGTCGCGGAGGCCGCTATCACCGAGGCACAGGGTGCGCACGAGCGGGCCGTTGAGGCGCTCGCGCGTGTCCGCTCGTACGGGCCGGAGCTCGAGGAGCGAATCGCTGCCGCGCACGAGGCGGCACGTGCGGAACAGATCGCCGCGCTGCAGGAGGCACTCAAGGCTGCGCTCCAGCAACGCGGAAAGGCCTCGGAAGCGGTCGTCAGCTCCCTGAAGGGCACTGTCGCAGCAGCGAGGCTCCTCGTCGAGGCCCGGCGCGACGTCGATGCCCGACGTGACGCTGTCCGCCAGGCCGGTGGCGACCATCGAGCTCTAGAAACGGACGAGGTCGAGTGGCCTGCCGGCACCGACGAGCTCGTGCAGACGCTTCAAGCGGGGCCGCTGCGTCCGCTCGAGCGCGCCCAGCGGAACCTCGAGCGCTACCAGCAGGATCGGGCGAGCGCGCAGCGGCGACTGGCGGTGCAGCTCGTCGAGAACGCAGGGGTGCACCCGCCCGGGCCGAGTCGCGATCGCCTCCTCGCGCAACTCGACGAGCCGCTCCGGAGCAAGACGCTGACGCGAGTCGAGGCGGAGCGGGACCGGCTCCGCGCGGTGATCGAGCAGAAACCGGCTGGCCTGGGCGGTGGCGCGCCCCTCGAGAGGATCTAACGTGCGCGCCGCAGGACATCCGGACGCGCCCGGCCAACCTTGTGATCGTCTCGATCGCGCGCAGCCCTTGTGAGCGTGTTCTAACCCGTGCAAGAAGGCTCGTGCCGGGGGGTGGGTAGCGGCGCCGTTGCGTCAATCCACCTCCGTAGCGAGACGGCCAACGAGGCAGGGTTCTCGACGCAGTAGCTGTCAGTCCGCAATTTGCGGACTCCCGCAAACGCGAACGCGTCGAGCGCGAGCATCTAGCACCAGTCGTGGGCGGGGCGCTGCTCGTCCCGCACGTTTCTCGCGGCTCGGGCTCGCGTGGAGGCTCGCGCGGCTCTGAAGGCACGCCTACGCGCGAGCGGACGAACGAGCCGACGCACGATGCTGTCGCGCGTGGTCTATAACCTCAGGCTTCGGCCTTGGGGAAGCCGCAGCCAAGTCAGGAGGCGAGCGCGATGAGCGGGGAGATACGCGAGCAGGCGGCGGTTCTTGCCTTGACGCGGCACGCGCGCGGTCAGTGGCACCTGATCTCGCGGCTGGTCAGCGAGACCGGTAGCGCGCTCGCCGTCGCGCAGGGAAACCTGTCCGGGTTCGAGACGCCGGAGCTGCTCGCGGGGCTCGACCGCCAGGCGCTGCCGATCACACCCGAGGAGCTCGATGAGCAGACGCTCCTAATCGAGACGCTGGGCGCAAAGGGCGTGCAGCTCGTGACGGTGCTCGACGATGGCTACCCGTGGAATCTGCGCATGGTGTACGACCGGCCGCCGTTTCTGTTCGTGCGCGGCCAGCTCGATGACGGTGACGTGCGCGCAGTGGCGGTCGTGGGAACCCGCAACGCCTCGGACGCGGGGCTGCGGGAAGCTGACGTGATGGCGCGTGGCCTCGTCGAGCACGGCGTGACGGTCGTTTCCGGACTCGCGCGAGGCATCGATGCGGCTGCGCACGAGGCAGCACTCGCGGCTGGCGGCCGCACGATCGCGGTCATCGGCACCGGCATCGAGCGCGTCTACCCGGCTGAGCACGCGGAGCTGACGGAGAGGATCGTCGCGGCCGGCGGGGCCGTCGTCTCGCAGTTCTGGCCGGAGTCGCCGCCGACGACGTTCCGGTTCCCGATGCGCAACCGCACGATGAGCGGGCTCGCTCTAGGCACCGTCGTTGTGGAGGCGTCGGGCAAGAGCGGCGCCCGGATGCAGGCGCGGCTAGCGCTCGAGCACGGCAAGCGCGTATTCCTCGTGCGCGACCTCGTCACCAACGAGCCTTGGGCGCAGCGATACCGTGACCATGCCGGGGCGACCGAGGTGGGGTCGGTGGCGGATGTGCTCGAGGTGATCGAGAGGCTCTCTGAGCCGGTCGCTCAACTGACGCTCGCCTAGCGTCGATACCTCCAGTCGTGGCGACTGCGCAGGAGCTAACCGACCCGCACCTATCGACGTACGTCCCGCCCCCCTCGGCCGGGGTCGGTGTCTGCCAGATCTGTCACGGCTCGAGCGGCCACTACACGCGCTGCTGGTCGTGCAAGACGACGCTCCCGCGTGTGACGTACCCCCTGCGGCTCGTCGTGCCCGCGCTTACGCGCACCGACCTCGACGCGCAGCTCCACAACGTCCTGCGCGACTACAAGTACGCCGGCGACAGCGGCATCCGGGAACGTCACCGCTATCACCTCGCTGCGCTGCTGCTGCGTTTCCTCACCGGCCACCGCGCCTGCATCGAGCGCGCCGCGGGCGGCACGTTCCAGGTGATCACGGTCGTCCCGTCAAAGCAGGGTCGCACGGGGGTACACCCGCTCGAGCAGGCTGTTGGGCTGACAGCGAGCCTCGCGACATGCATGAGCGGCTCTTGGCTCCCGGGCCCGGCGTCATTGCACGCAACGCCGCTGCCGATGACGGCTTCATTGCTAGCCCGAATGCTCAGGGGCGGCGCGTACTCCTGATCGACGACACCTTCACCTCCGGCGCGAAGATTCAGTCGGCCGCCTCCGCGCTCGCTATCGGCGGCGCGACCGTGGTAGCCGGAGTCGTCCTCGGCCGAGTGATCGACCCGACGAATCCCGCCTACCCTGAGCCCGCTGAGCTGTGGAAGCGGCAGTCGAGGATCCCGTTTCGCTTCGACACCTGCTGCCTCGAGTAACGGGCACGGACCTTTGGCTCCGTGCCGTCCCTGGCTAGGCCGCCTGCGGCTGAATCGGCAACCGGGGCTCGCGGAGATCCGCGCCGAGGAAGCGGCCCGTGAGCACTGACCCGAGCTCGTCGGCGGGCACCCGACGTGGCGGCGTATAGGGACAAGGGGAGGCAGGCCGCCTCCGAAGGACGACCTGCCCCCTCGAAGGAGCTTGACGGCTCCCCACGTGCTAGTTGCCGAACTCCGTGTTCCCCGAAATCAGCGTCGCGCTCGCGAGGTAGATCAGCACGAGCAGGACGAACACGACGATGACGACCCACCAGGCCCAGTGCAGTCTCCTAAGCGACACCGCCGGTCACCCCCATCGTGTTGTTGGCGTAGAACGTTACATTCACCCACGGGTGCTTGAGCGGCCCACAGCCCTTCCAGATGCAGATCTGCGCGTCTCAACGCTGGAGGATGTGGCGGCTCGTCTTGCCCGGTCGGAGCGGACGGTGCGGCAGTGGGTGAAGGACGGCCTGTTGCCTCATGTGCGTCTCGACGGTGGGGCGCTTGCGTTCGAGCTCAAGGATATCCGGGCGTTCGCGGCGGCCCGTCGGGTGTCGGCGGCGGACGGTTGGGCGCTAGCAGGCCGACCGGCACGATCCGGGTCGTGGTGCGGGTTCGCGGGCTGAACCTCAACGAGCGAGGTTGAGGGTCGAGTCTTGAATGCGCTCGCCCACGGGCCTGATTGCGTGTGCGTCCGCTACCGCGGCTTCGAGCCGCGAAACGAGGTTGCGCTCCAGCATGGGGGCTACGCGATCGTGAAGCTGGCGCCCCGGGTCGCGGAGATCGCGGATGGGCTACGGCAGCTCGTGCCAGCGGGGAGCGCGTCGGATGAGCCGACGCTCGCTGTGCTCGCCGGCGTCCTCGCTCGCGTCGAGGCAGCCCACGCCTACATCGACGAGGCCGGGATCATCGACGAGCACGGGCAGCCGCGGCCGATCCTCAAGGTGCTCTCGACGTGGGAGAACACGGCGGTCCGGACACTCGACCGGCTCGGCTGTACGCCGACGTCGCGAGCAGCCCTCGGCCTCGACCTGGCGCGGACGCCGGCCGCCGCGGCGTCCGCTCTTCGCGAGTACCTCGCAGGGCGCGAGGAGGTGCGAGGCGATGCGTGAGTCGGCCGAGGCGAAGGGGAAGCGGTACCTGCTCGAGGCACGGCTGCTCTCGCTCAGGTCGCTCCTCGGCGGTCAGCTTGTGAATGGGCGCTCGTCGTCTGATTCATCGTGCGCGGGCGAGCGAAGCCGGCTGCCGCCGGAGGGCGACTGGTTCCCCGAGCCGGCGCGCCCCCAACTGCTGGGGTTGAAGTTCTCCCGTGGGTCGTCCGCGTGGGACCGTGTCCCCGACTTGGCGATCCCACGGCTGACCATGGCTGCTCGTACCCGTAGTACGGCTGCTGCATTGGTGGCTGCTGAGGCGGCTGCATCGGCTGCATCGGCTGCCGCATGGTCGGTTGATCGTCAGGCGGATAGGCGCTCATCCCAGCTCCTCCTGTCGTCGCTTGACAACGGGCATGGGGACAACGAGCGCAGAGCGCAGAACGTTACGGCGAGCGACTCACTGGGTCAAATGGCGCCGGGCGCTAGCGCGTCGTCCTGACGGTGTTCCGGCGCTCTGGCAACCCCACGAGCGTCTCCTCGAGGATCTGCGCGCACTCCAAGCAGACTCTGCGGTTGATCTCGAAGAGACCTCCTGGCTCCTCCCAGACGCCGCGGATCCTCACGACCCTGTGTTCGTGCGCAACCGTATTGGCCTCAGCTCCTGGCCGTTGCTCCGGACCGCCGCCGATCATCAGCAAAATCCCCCCTTTCCCCCGTCCGTCACAGCTTCGTCAGACGAGGGCTTCTGTCAAGCCGGGCCGCGATGCGTCCGCACGACGCCGAGATCCTCGCTCAAGGGCGACAGCTACCGACTCAAGGACAAGGACATCGGCGCCGGCTCCTGGCCGCGGCTAAAAGCCGATCGCTCAGAGCAAAGACAGCCAGTCAGCGTGGTGCCGTCGGGTTAGAGAATGACGACGTTCACAAGCAGCCAGAGCCCGACCGCGACGGCCACGGTGCAAAGACCGCGCACACCGGCCGTGCGCGTCGATCTCGGTGCGAGTGCGACGACGGACGCCGCGAGTACTGCGACCGTGGCAAAGAAGAAGATCCAAAACGCGATGTCGCCGACGACGCCCTCCGCGGCATCCACGAGATCCAGGACGAGCAGCGGAACGAGCGCCAGCAAGGGACACGACCGAGCCGGACCGGATCAGTCGCGTCAGTCCCCTCCTCACTAGGCGACAATAACGAGCCCGTCCGCGCCAAAAGGGGTGAGATTGCAACCGGCGCGACAGGGTGAGATCTCGACCGCCTTGACACCGCGAGCCCGGGTGAGGAGTCGCGCCTCTGGGCGGCCTCGGCCAAACCGAATCCGCAAATGGGGACTCAAACGTTACGACAGGCGATGCGCTACCTGAAACCGGGCAGACGGGGGCGCGGCTGGCCTACGACAACATTGAAGTTGTGGGCGATCGCCGCACTACTTGCCTTCGCGGTTCCTCGCGGCGATCGCCGTGAGGGCGATCTGATCCATCAGTAAGCCCCTCTCCTGCCCCAGTAAAGACGGGTGGGCGCGCTCGCGGACGCTCTCGACCCTGTTGCAGAGAGCCCGTCCACCCCCGATCGTCGCGCGCCCGACCCACTAGTCCGATGCCCGGGAGACGAGGGTGCGGAAACGCCGCTCTGGCAAGAGGTCACCCAGGGCGCTCCGACGAACCCCGGCCGACGAGAGCTGCGCCCTGTGCTCGATCGCTGCAGCGGTGCAGCGGATCGTCCACTCGGCCGGTTGCCGACTCGTGCACACCGGCCACGAGCCGGAAGCGGTGGGTGCGCGCCCGCTCGTGATTCCTCGCAGGGAGTGCCCCAATCCGCGGCGCACCCACCGGTGACGAGAATACTCGTAACGGTCGTGGGATCGCAACAGCTACAGCAACCGACGAGTCCGGGGCGGTCGCTTCGAAGACGGAGTGCAGGCTCCGGGGTCGCGGGCGCCCCCACCCTTCCGCGCGTGGGACAGGGACGCTTCACTCAAGAAGCGACTCGTCGTGCCGATAGCCGTAGTCGGCTCGAGGATTCCGTCGCAGAGGGCGGCAGTCGCGACGACGGTACTTCCGCCAACACTCCAGCGCCCTCCCCCACGCGCCCGAGCGTCGCGAGGCTGTGTCGGCTCATCGACCAGTTCAAGAAGCTTGCGGTCGGACGTCTCGCCGCCGGCGCCAAGACGAAGGTCGGCAGCTCGCTCGACCAGCAGTACGATCTGGCGTTCGACGGTCTTCTCCAGAGCACGCACAGTCTTGGCTTGGCCTTCGAGAGGGTGGCGGCGAAGGATCGCCGGACGCCTCGTCTCGTCAAACCTCGTCGCGAACGCGGTCAAGTTCACGCCTCCGGGAGGCCACGTCGAGGTGAGCGCATCTTCTTCGAACGGCGTGGCGGTCCTCGAGATCGCCGACACGGGAATGGGGTTGTCGCAGGAGGATCAGGCGCGCGTCTTCGAACGGTTCTACCGCAGCATCGAGGCGAATGAGCGATCGACTCAGGGAACGGGGCTCGGACTTCCGATCGTGAAGGCGATCGTCGAGGCGCACGGCGGGCTGTTCGTTGCGTGAGGGTTGGCGCCCGGCCGCTAGCTCGCGCGCGCCAACTCCTCCATCTCGGCGCTGTACCGACCCCCGACCGCCGCGCTGTTGCACCGTGCGCGCAGCGCGAGGAACGACTGGCCGGCCTCGACGCTCGTGGGATCGCCACCCCAGGCCTTGAGCGCGGGCGCCTGCAGCGCCCGGCCGTACGAGAACGAGAGGACCCACGGCTGCGGACCCAGCGAGTTGATGGCGTTCAGGTTCTCGCTTGCCTGCTGATCGGACTGTCCCCCGGAGAGGAAGACGATGCCGGGCACCGCCGCCGGAACCGTCTCGCGGAAGCAGCGGATCGTCCACTCGGCCACTTCCCGCGCGGTCGCCTGCGTCGGCGAGCCCTTGCCGGAAATGACCATGTTCGGCTTCAGGAGGATGCCTTCGAGGTCGACGCGCTGGTGGTGCAGCTCGTCGAAGACCGAGTGGAGCGTGCGCTTCGTCACGTGGTAGCACGTCTCGATGTCGTTGTCGGCATCCATCAGCACCTCCGGCTCGACGATCGGGACGATCCCCTGCTCCTGGCAGAGCGCCGCATAGCGGCCGAGCGCGTGGGCGTTCACGTCGATGCAGTAGTCGGTCGGGAGGCCATCGCCGATAGTGATCACCGCGCGCCATTTCGCGAAGCGAGCGCCGAGGGACTTGTACTCCTGTAGCCGCTCGCGAAGGCCGTCGAGTCCCTCGGTGAGGGTTTCGCCGATCGAGCCCGCGAGCGGCTTCGCGCCCGTGTCGACCTTGATTCCGGGAATGATCCCGTGGCCCGCGAGCAGCTGCGGGAACGGGGTTCCGTCGGCCGAGGACTGGCGCAGCGTCTCGTCGTAGAGGATGACGCCGCTCACGAAGTCCTCGAGCCCGGGCGTCGTGAAGAGCATGTCGCGGTAGGCGCGGCGATGCTCCTCGGTCGACTCCAGCGAGATGGTGTCGAAACGCTTCTCGATCGTGCCGGAGCTCTCGTCCGCGGCCAGGATGCCCTTGTCATCGGCGACGAGCTCCCTCGCCGTCTGGTGCAGCTCACTCATTCTCGTTCTCCCTTCATCAGTTTCCTCACCTTGCCCGAGGGGTGGTAAGCGGCGATGCGCCGCACCGTTCCCGAGCGGGACCGCATCACGATCGATTCCGTCTCGGCGCCGGCCGAACTGACGCGCACGCCGCGCAGGAGCGCGCCGCTCGTGACGCCCGTGGCCGCCACGAACACATCCTCCCCGGAAACCAACTCTTCAGTCGTGAGCACCTTGTCGATGTCGAAGCCCGCCTCCGCGAGCGCCCGCCGCTCGTCGTCCGACCTCGGCCACAGCTTTCCCTGGATCGCGCCTCCCATGCATTTGATCGCAGCCGCGGAGATGACGCCCTCCGGCGTCCCGCCGATTCCCATCAGCATGTCCACGCCCGTGAATGCCTGCGAGGCGGCGATCGACGGGGCGACGTCGCCGTCACGGATCAGGTTCACGCGCGCGCCCGATTCCCGCAGCTCGCCGATCAGCTGCTCGTGGCGGTCGCGCTCGAGCACGACGACGGTCACCTCACTGACGTCGAGCCCCTTCGCCTGCGCGACCGCGCGCACGTTCTCGGTCGGACTCGCCTCGATGTCGATCGCGTCCGCGGCCTGGGGGCCCACCGCGATCTTGTCCATGTATAGCGCTGCGCCGGGGAAGAACATCGTGCCCCGCTCGGCCACGGCGATCACGGCGATCGCGTTCGGCTGCCCGAGTGCCGTGAGGCGCGTCCCCTCGAGCGGATCGACGGCGACGTCGACCTCGGGCCCGGTCCCGTCGCCGACCTGCTCCCCGTTGTAGAGCATCGGCGCCTCGTCCTTCTCGCCCTCGCCGATCACGACGACCCCGTTCATCCGCACCGTGTCCAGCACGAAGCGCATCGCGTCGACGGCGGCAGCATCGGCGGCCTCCTTCTTGCCGCGCCCCACCCAGCCGGAGGCGGCAAGAGCCGCAGCCTCCGTCACGCGCACGAGCTCGAGGGCCAGGTTGCGGTCGGGGGCGGCGCTCACTCCAGCCCCATCCTAAACCTGGCTTGGGCTAGGGCTGGGTCGTCTTCGAGCGGAGGAACGTCGACGGGTCGAGCAGGTTGCCCTGCCCGGCTGGCAGGAAGACGATCTGCGGCGGCGCGTCCTTGAGGATCTGCAGCGCCTCGAACTGGAGATTCCGGTCGGTCAGCGAACTGGCACGCAGCCGCTGTGCCTGGGCCTGGCCGCGCGCCCGCTCGATCTCCTGCTGCGCCTCCGCCTTGGACTGCTCGACCTTCTGGCGGGCGGCGAGCGCGTCCTGCGTAGCGACCTGCTTGCGCTCGATCGCCTGCGTGAACTCCTGGGGGAAGTCGAGGTCGTTGATCAGGAAGTCGACCACGTCGATCGAGAAACCGTTGAGCTGACGGTCAAGCTCGGCCTGCACCGCTTGGCGGATCTGCTCCCGGTTCGGCGCGACCGAGACGCTCTTGAACTTCACCGTTTCGTTCTTGAAGACCTGAAATACACGAGGCGCGACGACCTTCGCGAAGTAGGTTCCGCCCACGTCGGTGTAGAGCTCCTGCACAGCCTGGTCACTGACGCGGTAGTTGAGCGTCACGACTGCGTAGACGGGCTGCGTCTCCTCGCTGATCGCCGGGCCGCTGGTGATGGCGTCCTCCACGGGACCGCCGCGGTCGTCCATCCGGAAGCGCTGGCTCTCGACCTGGGTCGAGACCTCCTCGGCGCTCTGCCACGGCGAAATCGTCTGGAAGCCGTCGCCGCGCTGGCCGACGATCTCACCGAACTGGCGCACGACGAGCACGTGCCCGGCGTTCACGGAGTGGAACGAACGGAAGGCGCCCCAGCCCCCGACGACGACGATCACTGCGAGCACGGACCCGAGGATCCAGGCGCTGCCCTCGTCCTTCTTGCCCTGACGGCGCAGGCCGACACCGTTCACGATCGCCACCGCCGCGACGAGCAGGACGATCGTCGAGATGATCAGATAGCTCATTCCCCCGGAGGGATTTCGCGGCCGCGCTGTGATTCCTGCCGGAGCCGGGATTCCTGCCGGATGCGCTCGCGGCGCCCCCGCCGCACGTTCGCGATCGCTCGGGCGAGGAAGGCGAGGATCGCGATCGAGCTCGCGGCGATGCCGAGGATGACCTCTACCTTGAGCACTACATGCGGTCCGGAGCTTCGACGCCGACGAGGTCGAGGGCTCGCGCGATCACGTTCTTCGTCGCGATGCTGAGACCGAGGCGAAATGCCTCTGCGTCGGACCCCAGCACCTTGTGGTGGTGGTAGAAGCGGTGGAAGTCGTCCGCCAGGCGGATCGCGTAGTTCGGCAGAGCGTGCGGGGAGCGTCGCTCCGTCGCCTCGGCGACGACCGCCGGGAACTCGAGCAGTCGCTTGACGAGTTCACGCTCCTCGGCCGCGAGTCCCGACGGCGCCGTGGCATCGGCGTTCGCGTCGGCGGCGTTCCGGAGAATGCCGGCGATCCGCGCGTGCGCGTACTGGACGTAGTAGACCGGGTTCTTCTGGCTCTTCTCGGCCGCCAGCTCCACGTCGATCTCGATCGTCTGGTCGTGACCCCGGTTGACCAGGTACCAGCGGGCGGCATCGACGCCGATCTCGTCGATCAGCTCGTCCAGCGTGACGACGTCGCCGGCGCGCTTGGACATCTTGGTCGCCCGCCCCCCGCGGGTCAGGTGCACGAGCTGGTAGAGCAGGACCTCGACCCGGTCGGGATCGTGGCCGAAGGCCTGCGCCAATGCCTTCAGGCGGGCGACGTAGCCATGGTGGTCGGCGCCCAGCACGTAGATCGCCCTGTCGAATCGGTCGAGCTTGCCGCGAATGTAGACGGCGTCCGCGGCGAAATACGTCGGTGCCCCGTTCGACCGGATCGCGACGCGATCCTTGTCGTCCCCGAACTCCGTCGTCCGCATCCAGACCGCGCCCTCGCTCTCGTAGGTGGGTAGCGCCGCAAGCACAGCCGGAACGTCGTCCTGGATCCCGCTCTGGAGCGCCCAGGAGTCGAACGCGATTCGGAAGCGCCCGAGCGACACCTCGATCTGGCGCAGCATCTCCGGCACGGGGTCGCCTGGACACAGCGCAAGCTCGGCAACGTAGGCGCCGTGGTAGCCGTCCTCCGGTGGCTCCTCCCCGCGTCTCGCGGCCTCGACCGACGCGCGGAATCGCTCCATCTGTGACCCGGCGTCGTTGTAGTAGTACTCGCGCTCCACCTCATGCCCCGCGAACTCGAGCAGGCGCGCGACCGAGTCGCCGTACGCGCCGTTTCGCGCAGCGGAGACGGGAATCGGACCCGTCGGGTTGGCCGAGACGAGCTCGACCTGGATCTTCTCCGACTCCGCGGCCGATCCCGCTCCGTAGCGGTCGCCTGCAGCCAGGAGTTCCCCCAGCGCGTCGCCGTACCAGGCGGGCTCCACCCACAGGTTGAGGAACCCGGGGCCGGCCACCTCCGCACGCTCGACCTCGGGCAGCTCCCGCGCCTGCACCGCCAGCTCCTCCGCGATCGCATGCGGCGGCTGCCGTTGGGCGCCGGCGAGCCGCAGGGCCACGTTCGTCGCGTAGTCACCGTGGGCGGAGTCGGCCGGACGCTCGAGCGCGACGTCCACGCCGGCTGCGTCCCCGATGGCCGCCTCGAGCCGTGCGAGCACCCCGGCTGAAGTCGTCCTCGCCATCGTGCTTGTATCGTACGGGGGGTGGACGAGGCGGGTCAGGAGCGGCAGCTGAACATCCAGATCGACGCCGATCACCTCGTCGGCGTGTACGCCAACTTCGCGAATATCTCCTTCAGTCCGTACGAGTTCACTGTGACCTTCGCCCGGATCGACCACGACGTCGAGGAGGGTGAGATCCCCGGAGTCGTCGTCACCCGCGTCAACATGTCGCCGAAGTTCGCCAAGGAGCTGCTGGACGCGCTCGGCGACTCGTGGTCGAAGTACACCACCGTCAAGGGGATCCAGGACCTGCCCGAAACGCCGCCGCGCGAGCAGTAGCGATTCGCTCGACCACGGTCGGGTGCGTCGAGAGCAGGACCTGGAGCAGCCGCGGCGGGTCCGGGTCCGCGAGGCTCGTCCGGACGAAGCGGCGATACAGATCCTCCGCGGAGGCGGGAGTCCCGGTGAGGCGGAGCGCCTCGTAGTCCGCCTCTCGCTCGTACCGCCGCGAGATCGCGCTGACGATCGGCAGCGCGAGCAGCTGGAGTGAGACGAGCACGAGCGCAGCGGCGGGGAGCGCAGCCGGCTCGCCGGGCCGGACGAGCCGCCCGAGCAGCCACGCCCCCGGCAGCGCCAGGAGCGCGAACCAGGCAACCCCCTTCCACGGGTGCCGCCGCGCCACGTGCGCCAGCTCATGCGCCACCACAAAGCGGATCTCGCCCCGTCCCACCTCCGGCTCGAGCAGGGTGTCCCAGAGGATCACCCGCGTCGTCGGCCCGGCACCGATCGCCTCGGCGTTGACCGCTCGCGTTCGCTCCTTCGCCTTGCGCACCTCGACGGTCGTCTCCCCGAGCCCAGCCTCCCGCGCCAGGCTCTGAATCTCAGCAGCGAGCGCGCGATCCTCCAGCGGGCGCAGCCGCGGCGAGAGGAGAGCCGGGTACAGCAGAACGTAGGCTGCAGCGAGGGCGACCAGGGCCGCCCAAACCGCGACCCAGGCACGTCGGCGGAGCAGGCGGCCGATGGCGATCACGGCTGCGCCGGCGAGGCAGGCAAGGAGGAGCTCGCCGAGCCTCGTCGACCAGTCGCTGCCGACGAAGCGCAGGTAGTCGAGGGCGGAGACGTCGTAGCGCCGCCTCCACCAGTGGGCCACCAGCCGGAACGGCAGCTGCGAGATCCAGAGGACTGCGTAGATCCCCCCGGCGATGAGAGCGCCTTGCACGACAGCCCTGACACCGTGTCTGGCACCGTGTCTGGCACCACCGTGTCTGGCACCGCGACGCGCGAGCAGGACGAGGGTGGCGAGTTGCGCCATCACCCCCAGCGCCCAGAAGCCGGTCAAGACGTCCCGGTAGCGGCCGTTCCGCGCAATCGTGGAGGCATCGAACAGCGTGCCGGGCTCGAGCCCCGGCACGTCCAGCTCCGGCACCGAGATACGCCACAGGAGAGCCGCCGCTAGCGTCCAGCCGGCGGTTAGGGTCGCGAGAGCGACCATGCGGATCGCCGTCATTTCCGACATTCACGCAAATCTTCACGCGCTCGAGACGGTGCTTGCCGCCGTGGATGCCGAAGGTGTCGATGCACTCTGGTGCCTCGGCGACCTTGTCGGCTACGGTCCCCGCCCGAACGAATGCGTGGCGCTCATGCGTCAGCGCGCGGACGTCTGCCTTGCCGGCAACCACGATCTCGTCGTGCTCGGGAAGATCGACAGCTCCGCCTTTACGGGCGAGGCGTCGGCGGCCGCAACGTGGACGCGCCGCGTGCTCGACGCCGACTCCGAGCGCTTTCTCGCCGGGCTCGAGCCGAGCGCACGCGCACCCGGAGCCGAGCTCTTCCACGGCAGCCCCGGCGACCCGGTCTGGGACTATGTGCTCGACAAGCGCACCGCCTTCTCCAGCTTCCGCGCGACGACGGCGCCCCTCGTGCTGGTGGGCCACAGCCACGTCGCGCTCGAGATCTCCGACCGCGATCCTCTGCAGGGCGATCAGGCCGCTGCCGGAACGGTCCTCGAGTTGGACGAAGTCCGCCGGATTCTCAACCCCGGGTCGGTGGGTCAGCCTCGCGACGGCGACCCTCGCGCAGCCTGGCTCGTGATTGACACGACCTCGCGACGGGCAACGTTCTGCCGTACCGATTATCCCATCGAGCTGACGCAGGCGGAGATGCGCGAGCAGGGTCTTCCAAAGGCCCTCTCGGAGCGGCTTGCGCAAGGCGTGTAGCTCGTCGAGCGAAGGAGCGACATGGCGGAACTCACGAATCTCGAGACGAAGCTCGGCGAGGTGATCGGGCTGGCAATGGCGGCTCAGGCCTCGATCGACCGGATCTCGAAACTGGCCGAGGGCGAGCAGGCGCTCGTCAAGCAGATGAAGACGATGAAGGCGGAAGCTGCGGACGCCGAGAAACGGGGCACGCAGCTCGCCGGCACCTTCGATGGAAAGAAGAGCAAGATCATGGGCGAGGCTCGCGCGGTCAAGAAGAAGGGCGCCGAGATGCTGAAGACCTATCTCGACCGCGATGCCGACATCCTGGACGGGATGGAGTTCATGACGATGGCCGAGGCGGGCGAGGTCGGCCACTGGGCAGTCCTGGCGGAGATGAACAAGAAGGCGAAGCACACTGGAGTGCGTGAGCTCGTAGCCAAGCAGCTGCCGATCCAGAAGCGGCACTTGCGCGACGTCTCCGCCGCGAGCATCGCCCTCGCCGCCAAGGAGGATCCAAACGCCGAGGCGTAGCCCGGCGATCTTGCTGCTCGCGCTCCTGCTCGCCGGGTGTGGCGGAGGGGAGCGCGAGCAGGCGCCGCAGCCGAAGCTGTCCCGCCCGCTTGCGACCCAGCTCGCAGCTCGCAGCGACCGGGTCGCGGCACGGCTGGAGGCCAACGATCCCTGCGGCGCCAGAGCCGAGGCGGAGGCGCTGCAGCAGCAGGCGATCGCCGCCGTCAACGAGCGACGGATCCCGACGCGCTACCTGGAGGAGCTGACGAGCGCGGTGAACGCGCTCGCGGTCTCGATCGTGTGCGTGTCCCCGCCTCCGCAGAGCGAGGAGGACGAGGACGACGCCGAGGATGACGACGAGGGCAAAGGCAAGGGCAAGGGCAAAAGTAAGGGCAAAGGCAAGGGCCGGCGCAGCGAGGATGACGATTGACGCCGCCCACCCTGGGTGACGGTCGTTACCGGCTCGAGCGGCGGCTCGGGCTGGGTGGAATGGCGGTGATCCACCTTGCACATGACGCGCTGCTGGACCGCCGGGTCGCAATCAAGCTGCTGGCCGAACGCTTCCGCGCGGACACCGACCTGCGGGAACGATTCCTGCGTGAGGGTCGCTTTGCAGCGCGGCTCTCTCATCCCAACGTCGTCGCGGTGTTCGACACCGGCGAGGAGGACGCACAGCCGTACATCGTGATGGAGTACGTGCAGGGCGCCTCGCTCGCCGAGGAGCTCGCGCGACGTCACACCTTCGCAGCTGAAGAGGTCGCCCAGCTCGGTCGTCAGGCTTCCTTCGGGCTAGCACACGCACATGCGGCCGGTCTCGTCCACCGTGACGTCAAGCCGCAAAACCTGCTTCTGCGCGCGGACGGCACGCTCAAGGTGGCCGATTTCGGGATCGCGCGCGGGCGAGCCGGCGAGACGATCACGGAGGCGGGCACGCTGCTCGGCACGGTCCAGTACATGGCGCCCGAAGTGGCCGGAGGAGAGGACGCCACGGCGGCCGCGGACGTCTACTCCCTCGGCGCAGTGTTGTACGAGCTCCTCACGGGACGTTCGCCTCGAACGATTCGCAACCTCGCAGATCTGACGAGCGACGTAGCGATCACGAACTTAGGAAGGCTCGTACCCGACGCGCCGGCCTGGCTGGTCGGGACGATCATGCGCTGCCTCGACGCTGATCCCCGGCTCCGGCCATCGGCGGAGGAGTTGACGGTGGAGCTCGGTGACGCGTCAGAGGAGCTACCGACGAGGAAGATCCGTCCTGCCCTGCGCATGCAGCGAACGGGGCCAGGCCGTCGCCTCTGGGTCACGGTGGGCGTGCTAGGTCTCGCAGTGCTCGCGGGGATCGGGCTGGGACTGCGCGGCGACGACGAGCAGGGACCTTGTCTCCGCCACGCGTCGACCGCATCGAGAGGGGGGACAATCCCGCGGAGGACGCACGGCACCTCGCGGATTGGCTACGCGCCAACTCGCGCTAGAGAGGCATGAACTCCTAGGGTAGCCGCGCGGTGAATCCCTGTACAACCCCAGCTCGAATGCTCGATCGATTCAGCGATCGAAAGCGTGAACGATCGGCTCGCCCAGCGCAGCGTGCGAAGAGCCAGAAGCGCCTAAACAGGCAGGGTCGGCGTGGCAGCCGGTTCGTCCGCTGCGGTGCCCGAACTGGTGGCGAACGTGATTCCCTCGCGCCCCAGTGAAAGCTGGACATCCTCGCGCGCCTTGTAGATGCGCCACTTGACCGTTGCGAGCGTGACCTCGAGCGAATCCGCGATTTCCATGTAGGAGAGGCCGACGACGTCGCGGAGGAGCAGCGCCATCTTCAGGTCGACGCTCAAGCCCTCCACTGCACGCCACACGGCGTCGATCGCCTCCACGCGCTCGAACGGCGCGTCCACGACCTCGAGCGGCGGAATGTCCTCGAGGTTCACGACTGCGCGCGGGCGGCGTTCGAGGGCTCGCAACTCGTCGAGCACACGGTTCTTCGTCACCTGGAAGAGCCAGGTGGTGAAGCGGCAGCGGAGCGAGAAGTTCGGCAGGCCCTGGTAGACGCGGAGGAAGACCTCCTGCGTCAGATCCTCGGCAAGCGAGCGGTCACCGACGAGCCGGAGCACGTAGTTGAACACGGGCAACTCATACGCGCGCAAGATGAGCGTGAACGCGCGCTCATCGCCTCGCTGAGCCTTCCGCAGAACGCCGAGATCGGGCTGGGGCAGCGACAATTGGACGCCAGTATATCGCCGTTCTCACCGATCCGGGTAAAGAATTTTCGACCGGTCTGACAACGGTTCCCCTGTCATGTCAGCGGGGATCTCCAACCCCAGAAGCGCCAGGATCGTGGGCGCCAAATCGGCGAGTCCTCCTCCTGCCTCGAGCGAGAATTCTCTCGATGTAAGGACGAGCGGGACCGGGTTCGTCGTATGCGCGGTGTGGGGGCTGACGCCGTCGAGTTCCAGCATCTGCTCGGCGTTTCCATGATCGGCGGTGACGAGGCACATGCCACCGGCACGATGCGTCGCCTCGACCACCACCCGCAAGCAGCCGTCGACGACGTCGACGGCTTCCGTCACGGCAGGGATCGAGCCCGTATGTCCGACCATGTCGGGATTCGCGAAGTTGATGACGGCGAAGCGATAGCCGTTACCGATCTCGGCCGCGAAGCGGGCGGCGACCTCGTGGGCGGACATGGCCGGCTTGTGGTCGTAACTCGGCACATCGCGCGGCGACGGCACCAGAATGCGCGTCTCCCCCTCCCAAGCCTGCTCGACGCCGCCGTTGAAGAAGTAGGTCACGTGGGCGTACTTCTCCGTCTCTGCGACATGCAGCTGGCGCGCTCCCGCCCGCGTGAGCGTCTCGGCAAGCGTGTTCCGCACCCGCTGCTCGCCGAAGACGATCGGGGTATCGAGGTCCTCGCTGTAGCGCGTGAACGTGACCAGGTCGATCCCGCCCTCGAGCAACCGCTGCGAGAGCTGGCGGGCCCGGTCGGGTCGGAAGTTGAAGAAGATGGCTGCGTCGCGCTGGGTCAAGCGCGGCCTGCCGGCGAGGACGACGGGCTCGATGAACTCGTCGGTGAGACCGGCGTCGTGACTTGTCCGAATCGCGCTCAGGGCATCGTCTGCACGACGTCCCTCGTCGCCCACGATTGCGGCCAGCGCACGATCGGTGCGCTCCCAGCGCCCATCGCGGTCCATCGCGTGGTAGCGGCCGACGACCGTCGCGATCCGCTCCGCTGGCAGCTCGTCGAGGTCGTCGACGGCTGACGTCGGCGAGACGTCGCGGCCGTCGGTGAAGGCGTGGATCCAGGTGCGGTGCTCCAGGCCGAGGCGGCGCGCGAGCTCCAGCAGTGCCTGCAGGTGCGAGAGGTGCGAGTGGACGCCTCCGCGTGAGACGAGGCCGAGCAGATGGACGTCGCCGCCCCGCTCCCTCGCCCGCTCGAATGCACCGCGGAGGACGGCGTTGTCGAACAAGGAGCCGTCGCGGATTGCAGCGTTCACGCGCTGCAGATCCTGGAACAGGATCCGACCCGAGCCGATCGTCAGGTGTCCGACCTCGGAGTTCCCCATCTGCCCCGACGGAAGGCCGACGGCCTCGCCGGAGGCGTCCAGCGTCGTGTGGGGATAGTCACGCCACAGCCCGTCGAAGACGGGAGTGCGCGCCGCCTCGACCGCATTCCCCGGTCCGGCAGGCGCGCAGCCCCAGCCGTCGAGGATGACGAGTGTTAAGAGGTGGACGCCGCTGCCCGGCAAATCGCCGCGAACGAGTCGGGTTCGAGCGAGGCTCCGCCGACGAGAGCGCCGTCAACTCCTGGCTGGGCGAGCAGCTCGGAGGCGTTCTCCGGCTTGACCGAGCCGCCGTAGAGCACCGGCCGGTCGAGCAGCTCCTTGATGAAGGCGTGCGCTTCCCCCGCCTGCTCCGGCGTCGCCGTCAGGCCCGTGCCGATCGCCCAGACGGGCTCGTAGGCGAGCACGAGGCGCTCGTGATCACCGACGGCGAAGGCGATCGCCTCGACCTGGATCTTGAGCACGAGCTCGGTGTCGCCGGACTCCCGCTGCTCGAGGGTCTCCCCGACACACGCGATCACGCCGAGCCCCACGCCCAGTGCCGCTCGAGCCCTCCGGGCGACGGTCTCGTCCGTCTCCCCGAACAACTGGCGCCGCTCGGAGTGACCGACGAGCGTGCCGCTGACACCGAGCTCGACGAGCATCTCCGCAGAGACTTCGCCCGTGTACGCGCCTCGAGGCTCCCAGTGGGCATTCTGCGCATAGATCGTCCGGCCGCTGCTCACGGCGGCGACGAGCGACGGGAACGGCGGGCACACGACCACCTCCACGCCCTCGGGCGCCTCGAACGCGGCGAAGAACGCCTCGGTCTCGCCCGGACCCTTGAACATCTTCCAGTTGCCTGCGATCAGCATCGCCTACGACGTCGGGATGACGGCCACACCCGGCAACTCCTTTCCCTCGAGCAGCTCGAGCGACGCTCCGCCACCCGTCGAAACCCAGTCGATCGAGTCTTCGAGCCCGAGCTCGTTGACCGCGCGCACGGAGTCACCGCCGCCGACGACGGTGAAGCCGTCGCAGTCCGCAACTGCCTCCGCGACCGCCCTCGTGCCCTGGCCGAAGCGCTCCCACTCGAACACGCCCATGGGGCCGTTCCAGAAGACCGTTCTTGCCGCCCGGATCTGCTCGCCGAAGAGCTCACTCGTTTCCGGCCCGATGTCGAGCCCCAGCCATCCGTCCGGCACCTCGTCCCAGCGAACGACCTTCGCCTCTGCATCCTCGTCGAACGCCGCGGCCGCGACGACGTCGACCGGCAACTGGACCGGCGCTTCGAGCGGATTGTCCTCGCGTAGCTGTTCAGCCATCTTGCCGCCGATCAGCATGGAGTCGACGAACTCCGCCAGGTGCTCGAGCACGCCGATCTTGTCCTCGACCTTGAGCCCGCCGACGATTGCGATGTACGGCCGTTCGACTGCGCCGAGCAGCCGACCGAGCATCTCCAGCTCCTGCTCCAGCAAGAGCCCGGCGTAGGCGGGCAGGATCCGGGCGACCGCGACGGTAGATGCATGGGCGCGATGGGCGGCGCCGAACGCGTCGTTGACATACAGGTCGCAACCCTCGGCCAGTTCGCGCGCGAAGGTCTCGTCGTTCTGCATCTCGCGCGGGTCGAAGCGCGTGTTCTCGAGCACTTCGATGCGGTCGTCCGCGAGCAACAGGCGGAGGTGCTCACGCACCGGCTCGATCCGGAGGTCCGGATCCTCCCCCTCGGGCCGCCCCAGGTGCGAGCACACCCGGAGCAGCCCCGCGTGCTGCTCGAGCAGGAGCTTCAGAGTCGGCAGCGCCGCGCGGATCCGGGTGTCGTCTGCGACCCGCCCGTTCTCGAGTGGAACGTTCAGATCGGCCCGCACGAGCACGGTCTTCCCTGCGACATCCGCGTCGCGCACGGAGCGCCGCTGCGTCACCTACAACAGCTTCCCCATCAGGTCGACCAGGCGACAGCTGTACCCCCACTCGTTGTCGTACCAGCCGAAGACCTTCACGAGCGAGCCGTTCACCATTGTCAGCTCGGCGTCGAAGACGCACGAGTAGGGCGAGCGCTGGATGTCGGTCGAGACGATCGGATCGTCCATGTACTGCAGGTAGCCCTCGAGTGGGGCCGCCGAGGCGGCGGCGCGGAACGCCTCCTTCACCTCGTCCGCGGAGGTCTCGCGCCCGACGCGGCAGACGAGGTCGGTGACCGAGCCGGTGGGAACCGGCGCGCGCATCGACATGCCATCGACCTTGCCCTGGAGGTCGGGCAGCACGAGCCCGATCGCGCGGGCGGCGCCCGTCGAGGTCGGAATGAGGTTGATCGCGGCCGCCCGGGCGCGGCGGATGTCCTCGTGCGGGAGGTCGAGGATCCGCTGGTCGTTCGTGTACGCGTGGATCGTCGTCATGAAGCCCTGCTCGACCGTGAACGAGTCGTGCAGCACCTTCGCCAGGGGCGCGACGCAGTTCGTGGTGCACGAGGCGTTGGAGACGATGTGATGCGAGTCCCTGTCGTACTGATCGTCGTTGACACCGAGCACGACGGTGAAGTCCGGTTCCGTCGCGGGTGCGGAGATGACGACCTTCTTCGCCCCGGCGTCGAGATGCTTCTGCGCCGCATCGCGCTTGGTGAAGAAGCCGGTGGATTCGAGGACGACGTCGACACCCAGATCGCCCCATGCGAGTGCAGCCGGGTCGCGCTCGCTCAGCAGCTTGATCTCCCTGCCGCAGGCGCGGATGCCGCCGTCCGCGAGTTCGACCTCCCCCTGGAGCGGGCCGAGGTTCGAGTCGTACTTGAGCAGATGCGCCATTGTCTGCGCGTCGCCGAGATCGTTCGCCGCCACGATCTCGAAGTCGCTCTCCCGCTCGAGGGAGGCGCGGAAGAAGTTCCGCCCGATCCGGCCGAAGCCGTTGATGCCAACGCGAATTGCCATGCGATTCCGTCGCCTCCCTGCCGGCTCGCTGTCAGCGCCCGAGTCTAACGAGGCAGCGACGCAAGCTTGCCGTTCAGGTAGCGCAGGTACGGCCCGGGGTCGATGACCGGGCCCTCGGTCGGTCCGCCGACGATTCGCTGAAGCGTCTCCTTCGGCGTGAACTTCCGGCCGTGCCGGTAGAGGTTCTCCGTCAACCACTCGCGCAGCGGCCCGAACTGGCCCTCGGCGAACTGGTCATCGAGGTCCGGGAGCTCCTCCGTCACACGCTCCCAGATCTGCGCCGAGATGACGTTCCCGAGCGCGTAGGTGGCGAAGTAGCCGATGTGGCCGGCGGCCCAGTGCATGTCCTGCAGGACCCCAAGGCGCGGGTCGGGCGGCTCGACGCCCAGGTAGCGGCGCATGCGGTCGTTCCAGACCTCGGGGAGCTCGTCGAGCGCAACGTCGCCGCTCAGTAGCTCCTGCTCGAGCTCGAAGCGCAGGATCACGTGCAGGTTGTACGTCGCCTCGTCGGCCTCGACTCGAATGAACGACGGCTGGACCCAGTTGACCGAGGTGAACCAGTCCTCGAGCTCGACGTCCCCGAGCGCCTCGGGGAAGCACTCCTGCAGGTGGGGGTAGAAGAAGCTCCAGAAGGGCAGGCTGCGGCCGACGAGGTTCTCCCAGAGGCGGCTCTGCGACTCGTGCAGGCCGAGGGAGGCACCGCGGGCGAGTGGCGTTCGCCCGAGGTCACGCGAGACGCCGTGCTCGTAGAGGCCGTGGCCGCACTCATGCATCGAGGCGAAGAGTCCGTCGAGGTTGGTCTCGTGATAGCGCGTCGTCAACCTGATGTCGTCGATCGCGATGGAGGCGGCGAACGGGTGCACGGCCGGGTCGAGCCGCCACGAGCCGCGCTCGAACCCGAACCGCTCCAGCACACGCAGCTCGAACTCCTGCTGGCGCTCGATCGGGAACGGGCGGTCGCGGGCCGGGCGGTCGCCGTTGCGCGAGACGTCTGCGACAAGCGGGATCTGCTCCTCCTTCAGCCGGTCGAACACGACCCGCACCTCGGCGGCGGTCATTCCCCGCTCGAAATCGTCGAGAAGCACGTCGTACGGCTCGTCGTAGTCGTCGAAGCAGTCCACGTAGGTTCGGCGCAGCTCGAGGTTCTTGCGGAGGTGCGGGAGGAAGAGGGAGTAGTCGGACTGCTTGCGCGCCTCGACCCACACCGGCAGGGCGAGCGCGCCGGCCCGGGACATCTCGGCGTGCAACTCGGCGGGGACGTGCCGCGCCTTTTCCCAGTCGCGTCGTGTCACGCGGATCAGGCTGGCCTCATCCGATTCGTACGGTTGCGATTCCTCGAGCGGCGCCAGCCTGTCGAGCAGGGCGCCGATCCTGTCCGCGGTGAAGGTCACGTGGGCGATGCGATCGAGCGTCGCGATCTGCTCCGCGCGGACGGCGCCACCGCCCGGCGGCATCTTCACCTGCTGGTCCCAGGAGAGCAGCCAGCGCGTCTTCTCCAGGTCCCAGTACTCCCCGAGCCGCTCCTTCAGCTCCTGATACGCGGGATCCACGCGCGCAACCTACCTCGCCACGAGTCCCCGCGGGTCGCTGAAGACTTTTCTCGTTTGTAACGCGGATGACGAACGCGCCGCGATCGCATAAAGTCCGGGGCAGCGGGTCCGTGCTCGGCCGGCGGCGGATTCAGACCCCGTCCGCCACCGGTTTTGGAGCGCGGTACTGCGGAGGGGGAGGTCGTCCTCGGAGCTCCCCCTCCGGCCCGCCTTCACCACAGGCCGCGTTCGCTCCCGGGCGGCGGAGCCGCCCTCCGCGAACGGTCGGGCCGCTCGCGGCACGCGGCTCTCCGGGTCTGTGCTAACGCACTATCCCCTCCGGCCACGCACCGCGACCGTCCCGCCTGAGGCGAAGGCGAGGCGTGTCCCCGAAGATCAGGGCTCGGAATGGCGTGCGTGTCGCTGCGCCTGCGCGTCGAGCGATTGCTCGGCAGTCCGAATGTGTCCCAGGGCAGCCCAGGCATGCGCGGTACCGCGCGGCACGACCTGGTTGCGAAAGTGACCGGCCGCGGTGAGGCAGTGGGCGGCGGCCTGCGCCAACTCCTCCGCCGCCGACTCGTAGAGGCGCGCCGCAGCTTCGAATCTCTCGTTCACTCGACAACCCTACTCCGCAAGCTCCCGCAACTTCCGCAGACGCCGGTGGGCGGACGCCTTCGTCGCCGGAGGATCGCACTTGGCCGCTAGCTCGCGCAGCGAGAGCGCAGGATGCCGCAGGCGAAGGCGGGCGATCTCGTGGAGGCGGGCCGGCAGCGTCTCCAGAGCACCCGCCCGCTGCAGCGCCCGCACGGCTTCCAGCTGCTCGCGCGCGGCACGCGTCGTGCGCACGAGGTTTGCATGGTCTGCGTTGGCGAGCCGGTTGGCCTCCGCCCGCGTCGCGGCGACGACGGCACGCTCCTCGAGGGCGAGCACGGTATCGGCGGCCCCCGCAGCGAGGAGGAGAGCCTCGATCATCTCCATCCCCTTCGCATACGCAACGGCGTAGCGTCCACGGTCGAGGACGCCGAGCTTCACCTCGTCCACTGCCGCGACCGACTGCAGGAAGCGCGCGCCCTCGAGCGAGCTCGTCCGCAGCTCGAGGTGCGGGGAGCGGGGGCCGGAGAGCGAGCTGCCGCCGAGGAGTGCGCCGCGCAGATACGCGCCGCGGCAGCAACCGCGAGCGACGACCCGTCGCGGCGGCCGCTCGAGAGGCGCGTGCCGGGAATCGAGGACCCCCGCCTCCACGAGCGTCGCCAGCGCTCGCTCGTCGCCGGCGACGTGCAGCTGATAGCGGGTCGACCGGTCGAAGGCTCGGCGTCGGTAGGTGCGGATCTCGGCAGGAATGTCCAGCTCACGTAGCAGGGAGAACGCCCTCCGGGCGACCGCCGAGCTGACGAGATCGAGGTGCAGGGCGACCTGGCCGCGGCCGCGCAGGTGGATGCTGCCCGCGGAGTGGAAGAGCGCCGACAGTTCCGCGAGCCGGCAGCAGCCACGCTGAGGTGCGATCGCCGCGAGCTCGTTGCGGAGATCCTCAGAGGGCGCCATGACCCTCGAGCCGGAGCAGCCGGCGCTTGTAGGCGATCCCGAGCGGGCCGTACGAGCCGATCCCTCCCGTCGCGACGACCCGATGGCAGGGCACGAGCAGGAAATAGCGGTTCTGGGCGCAGAACGTCCCCACCGCCCGCGCCGCCCGCGGGTATCCGGCGAGTACGGCCAGCTCCCCGTAGGCGACCACCTCGCCCCACGGCACCAGTCTCAGCGCCTCCATGACGTCCCGCTGGAAGCTGGTGCAGTCGTCGAGGTCGAGCGGGACGTCGGCGAAGTCATTGCGCTCACCGACGAAGAACCTGTGGATTCTTTGCAGCAGTTCCGGCACGAAGTCGTCGCCGTTCTGTAAGGGCCTGTCCGATACCGTTTCAGTAGGGACACCCGGGGTGCCCCTGGGGTGGTTTGTGGGCACGTTCGGCCGACGCCTGGTCGGCGGGTCGTGGGCGGCGATCCTCCCGTTCGTCTCCCACAGCTCCCCCACGCCCCAGTTCTCGACCTCATAGAGATGGTGCGACACGCCCATCGGCGTCGACTCTACAACCGGCCTCTAGAATCGACGGCATGTCGGCTCCGGGCATCTTCCGACCACCGACTCCCGCCAACGAATCGGTCCGGTCCTATGGCCCGGGAACGCCCGAGCGGGCTGAGCTGCAGGACCGCCTTCGGCGGATGGAGCGGGATCGCATCTCGATCCCGATGGTGATCGGAGGCAAGGAGGTCGAGAGCGGCGAGACCTTCGACGCGGTCATGCCGCACCGCAAGGGACACGTCCTCGCCGACGTGGCGAAGGGCGGCTCCGGCCACGTCGCGCAGGCGATCGATGCCGCACGCGAGGCACATGCAGACTGGTCTCGCCTCCCGTGGGTGGAGCGTGCGGCGGTATTCCTCCGGGCGGCAGAGCTGCTCTCCGGTCCGTGGCGCTCCACCGTCGTCGCGGCGACCATGCTGAACCAGTCCAAGACGGCCCACCAGGCGGAGATCGACGCCGCCGCCGAGCTGATCGACTTCTGGCGCTTCAACGTCCAGTTCATGGTCCGGCTCTACGAGGAGCAGCCGGCCTCCTCACCCGGCGTCTGGAACCGGATGGAATACCGGCCCCTCGAAGGCTTCGTCTTCGCCGTCAGCCCCTTCAACTTCACCGCGATCGGCGGCAACCTCTCCGGCTCCCCGGCGCTGATGGGGAATACGGTCGTGTGGAAGCCCGCGTCGACGGCCGCCCTCTCAGCCCACTACGTCCTGCGTGTCCTGCAGGAAGCCGGCCTGCCGGACGGGGTGATCAACCTCGTCTTCGGCTCCGGCGCCGAGATCGGCAAGGCGGCGCTCGGGAGTCCCGAGCTCGCCGGCATTCACTTCACGGGCTCGACGCCGGTCTTCCAGACCATGTGGAAGACGGTCGGCGCCTCGATCGCCGGTTATCGGAACTACCCACGCATCGTCGGCGAGACGGGCGGCAAGGACTTCATCGTCGCCCACCCGTCCGCAGACGTCGAGGAGGTGGCGACGGCGATCGTTCGCGGCTCCTTCGAGTACCAGGGGCAGAAGTGCTCGGCCTCCTCGCGCGTCTACGCGCCGTCGAACATGTGGCCCGCGCTACGGGAGCGGCTCGCCGAGCAGGTCTCGGAGCTGAAGATGGGCGACGTCGGGGACTTCTCGAACTTCATGGGCGCTGTCATCGACGCCGGCTCCTTCAAGACGCAGAAGGAGGCGATCGACGAGGCCCGCTCCGCCGGTGCGGAGATCGTCGCGGGCGGCGGGTACGACGATAGCGAGGGCTACTTCGTGGAGCCGACGGTGATCGCGACCGAGGATCCGGACTTTCGCACCATGCGCGAGGAGCTGTTCGGGCCGGTCGTCACGACCTACGTCTACGACGAGAAGCGCTGGGACGAGACGCTGAAGCTCGTCGACGAGACGGCTCCCTACGCGCTCACAGGCGCGGTCTTCGCCGACGACCGGGCCGCGATCGAGCAGGCGCACGAGGCGCTGCGCTATGCGGCGGGCAACTTCTACGTGAACGACAAGCCCACCGGAGCGGTCGTCGGTCAGCAACCGTTCGGCGGCGCGCGAGCATCGGGTACGAACGACAAGGCGGGCTCGATGTGGAACCTGATCCGCTGGGTCAGCCCGCGCACGATCAAGGAGACCTTCGTACCGCCCACGGACTATCGCTACCCGTTCATGGACACCGACGGCGATGGAATCGCTGCTGGTTCAGACTAGCTTCGTCACGGGCTTGGCCGCATGCGGTGGGAAATGAGTCGGGAGCGAAGCGACCCTTCAGGGATCTTCGCGCGCCGGGAGTCCGCGTCTGCGGATTCCCGGCCTGCGCAGACAAGGAGTCGGGAGCGAAGCGA
>Ga0208612_1000152_pt1 | contig 37423 bp, 42 predicted proteins | sample AntDryMetagUQ889_FD_188089 | JGI IMG/M metagenome (GOLD analysis project Ga0208612, IMG submission 188089) | Polar desert microbial communities from Antarctic Dry Valleys - UQ889 (SPAdes) | ecosystem: Environmental > Terrestrial > Soil > Desert | place: Antarctic Dry Valleys | collected 2008-12-31 | reverse complement strand
GGTCCCCGACAACCTCGGCGGTGCGAGGCAAGGACGCAGGAAGCGTCCATATGAGTCATATGGACGCGACTGAGGACGCCGCATCGCGCCGCCCAGCGCGGCCCGGCGGCACAAGGCTTCATTGTGAAACGAGTTCCAACTCCTTCTACGAGTATTGCGAGCGACGGTCCCGCATCCGTATCAGCCGGCCGGCGCGCTTCGCGATGTCGGGATCGTGCGGGACGGTGGCGCGGTCCGCATGAGGCGGCAACAGAACGACGTCAACCGACCACGGTCGGCGCGCGGCGAAGGCGCAGCGTCATCCGCGTCCCACCTCCGGGGGCCTGCTCGGCGACAACCTCGCCGCCGTGGGTCTCGGCGACCTGGCGGACGATCGCGAGCCCGAGGCCCGAGCCTGGCATGCCCCGTGCGGATCGGGCGCGGTAGAAGCGGTCGAAGACGTACGGGAGATCCTCGTCGGCGATGCCAGGACCGTGATCCCGAACCGACACCTGCCCGTCCCGCACATGAACCTCGATTTCGCTGCCCGGCGGGCTCCATTTGGCTGCGTTGTCGATGAGGTTGCCGATCGCGCGATCGATCGTCGCGGGCACGCCCTGAACGACGGACTCCTCGAGCTGCGCTCTGAACGCAACACTCGGCCGATTCCGCTGCGTCCGCTCGATCGCATCCGCAGCGACGAGGTCGAGACGAACATCCTCGGGTTGAGCAGTCTGCTGCTCCGCGCGTGCGAGCTCGATAAGTCCCGCAATGAGCGTTGTCATCTCGCCGAGCTGCTCCACAACGTCCGACAGGAGGCGCCCTCGCTCCTCCGCCGGCAGCGCGCGGTCGCCGGCGAGTACCTCGATGTTCGTTCGGAGGCTCGTGAGCGGCGTTCGCAGCTCGTGCGACGCGTCGGCGACGAGCTGGCGCTGGGCGCGATTCGAGTCTTCCAAGCCGGCGAGCATCGAGTTGAAGCTCGTCGCCAGCCGGCTGAGCTCGTCACGACCACTGACCTCGATGCGCTCGGAAAGATCGCCCGTCTCCGTGACGCGCTCGGCGGTCTCCGTGAGCCGGCGGACCGGTGTCAACGCCGCGCGGGAGACAACGAGCCCGAGCGCGGCGGCGATCCCGATTCCCGAGAGCGCGATGACGATGAGGAAGAGGCGAAGACGAGAGAGCGTCTCGTCCATCTCGGTCAACGGGCGCGCGATCTGGACGGCGTACCCGGGCTCGTACGCGACGGACAGCACCCGGACGTGCGTCCCGTCGACCTCCGTCTCCGAGATGACCGACTCACCTCGCAGGCCCGAGGTCGTGAGTGCGAGCGCCTCGTCCGATACGGGTAGCTCGACGTCGTCATAGAGCTGACGCAACGTGTCCCCGTCGGCCTTGACGACCTGGACGAACGTGTTCGGCTCACCGAACCCAGGTCGGATGCCAAGGAAGGACTCGCCGTTCCGCAACGGGATCTCGGAAAGCGGAATGCGGAAGATCTCCTGCGCGCGCTCCTCCAACGTGTCGTCGATCTGCGCCCTGAGCTCGCCGCGCACCACGAAGAACACGACGACCGATGCCAGCACGACCGCCAGGGCGACCGCCGCCGCGGCGCCGATCGCGATGCGCGCGCGAAAGCTCATGGGCCGCCTCGCGGCCCATGAGCGTGGAGGGGAGTGGGGAACCGGCAGGTTCCCCACGCTCTCAAGAAGAAGGGAGCACGCGAGGGAAACATGGTTTCCCTCGCGACCGTGAGCCGAAGGCGAACGGTGCTCATGAGCCGCGGAGGGCGTACCCGACGCCTCGAACCGTGTGGATGAGGCGAGGCTTGCCCTCGAGCTCCGTCTTCCTGCGCAGGTAGCCGATGTAGACGTCGAGTGAGTTCGAGGTCGGGCCGAAATCGTATCCCCACACCCGCTCGAAGATCACGGAGCGAGTGAGCACCTGCCGAGGGTTGCGAAGGAAGAGCTCGAGGAGCGCGAACTCGGTCCGGGTGAGGTCGATCAGATCGCCTGCTCGCCGAACCTCGCGCGTACCAGGGTCGAGCTCGAGATCGGCGAAGCGGAGTGTGTGCGAAGCGCTGTCGCCGTTCCCCAGCCGCCGCAAGAGAGCTCGCAGGCGGGCGAGCAGCTCCGCGAGCGCGAAGGGCTTCGGCAAGTAGTCGTCTGCACCGGCGTCGAGGCCGGCGACGCGGCTGTCGACTTCGGCGCGCGCGGTCAGCATGAGCACCGGAACCTCGTTCCCGGAGCGTCGCAGACGCCGGCATACCTCCAGCCCGTCGGCGCCGGGCATGAGGATGTCGAGGATGACCGCGTCCGGCTGCGGCTCCAGCTCGAGCCGCCGAAGCGCCTGTTCACCGTCCTCGGCGAGCTCCACGCTGTAGCCCTCGAGCTCGAGCGCCCTCCGCAACGAGTCGCGAACAGCGCGCTCGTCGTCGACCACGAGGATCTCCATTGGCCGCATTGTGCGCACTGGCATCGAGTCACGGAGCGGTCTTACCGACTTCTTAGGCAGCTTTCAGCGACGGCTTAGTGCCTGTGGCTGCTATTGGTCTACCTCCACACGAAAGGACGCCTCCGTGAACAGCAGTCGCAACCGCACTCCCCTCTTTCTCGCCGGGCTCATCGCCGCTCTCGGCCTCGGCGCCGGCGCGGGTGCGGCCGCGTATGCGGTTCTCTCCGACGAGCCCACCACGGTCGTGCGTCAGGTGACCGTCGCCGACTCCGAGCCTGCGGCGACCGCGGACGGCCTTTCCATCGCCTCGATCTACCAGCGCTCCTACAAGGCGGTGGTCGAGATAACGGCCTCCGCGACGCAGTTCAGCGGCGCACAGTCGGCTCAGGGGTCAGGGTTCGTCTACGACGAGGCCGGACACATCGTCACGAACCAGCACGTCGTGGAAGGAGCGAGCTCGATCTCCGTCCGGTTCTGGGACGGCTCGACGCGTAGGGCGCGGCTGGTGGGCACCGATCCCTCGACGGACCTCGCCGTCATCGACGTGAACGCGCCCGCGGCCTTCCTCGAGCCCCTTCGGCTGGGCGACTCGAGCAGCGTCGACGTCGGAGCAGGCGTCGTGGCCATGGGAAGCCCCTTCGGGCTCGAGGGAACGGTGACGAGCGGCATCGTGAGCGCGCTTCATCGTCAGATGACCGCGCCGAACAACTTCACGATCACCGACTCGATCCAGACGGACGCCGCGATCAACCACGGGAACTCCGGCGGGCCACTCCTCGACCAGCAGGGTCGCGTCATCGGTGTCAACGCGCAGATTGAGAGCGAGTCCGGCGGCTCGGACGGCGTCGGGTTCGCAATCCCCTCGAACACCGTGCGCTCGATCGTCTCCCAGCTCATCGCGACAGGCGAGGCCGAACACGCGTATCTGGGTGTCGAGATGATCAGCGTCCCGGACGGGGCAGCGATAACGGACGTGCGGAGCGGCACCCCGGCCGAGGAGGCCGGGCTGCGCGAGGCCACGGGCACCCGGACGATCGACGGCCAGGAGATCCCGAGTGGAGGCGACGTCGTCGTCGAGCTCGACGGCATGCAGATCTCGAGCTCGGCTGAGCTGCAAAGCGCGGTCGACGCGAAGCAGCCGGGAGACACGATCTCGGTCACGGTCCTTCGCAACGGGAACCGGCGTACGCTCGAGGTCACCCTCGGCACCCGCCCGGAGCGAGCTCGCTAGGTGCTTGGCCGGGAATTCACGGCGGGCCACTCCCGACCAAGCATCTAGTGGCTCGGGGCTGGCAGAGCGTTCGGCTCGACGAGGTCGATCCGATCTCCGTCGTCGACGGGACGCTCCTCTGGCGACCGTTGCGACGCACACTCGACATCGGCGCCTTCGGGATCAACGCGTACACCGCGCCGAACGCCGGTGACGATGTCGTCGAGGAGCACACGGAGGAGACCTACCGGCACGAGGAGGTCTACGTCGTGCTGACGGGCCGCGCGACGTTCACCTTGGGGGAGGAGACGCTCGAGGCGCCCGCCGGAACCGTGGTCTTCATCCGTGACCCGTCGGTGAAGCGGCACGCTCGCGCAGAGGAGCCGGATACGTCCGTGCTCGCCGTCGGCGGTCCGCGCGACGCGGCGTACGAGCCTTCGCCCTGGGAGCACTCCTTCGCCGCGGAGCGGCATCGCGCGTCGGGCGATTACGAGGCCATGGCGACCGAGATCGCGGAAGGCCTCGAGCAGCACCCCGACGACCCCGGCCTGCTCTACAACCTCGGCTGCGCCGAGGCGCTCGCAGGTCGCCCGGACGACGCGCTCGAGCACGTGCGCCGCGCGCTCGAGCTGAAGCCCGAGTGGGCAGACATGGCCGGCAAGGACGAGGATCTCGTCGCCGTGCGCGAGCTACCCGGATGGCCGGGTGGGGGTCAGGCCCTAGCTTGACCCGGTCTCGAGGTTGGCGCGGGAGCAAGAACACCCAAAGGCGGGGGTCAGGCTGAGCCCACCCCGGCGAGACCAGCGCCGGTCAGGCTGAAGCCTGAACCCGGTCGGGATAGGTCACGAGGGCGTGACGCGATACGCGTCGAACACGGCGTCGAGGTTCCGTAGGGCGGCGAGGAGCGACCGAAGCTCCTTTACGTCGCCCACCTCGGCCGTGTACCAGTTGCGCGCCATCCCGTCCTCGACGGAGCCGCCGTAGGAGACGATGTTGGCGCCGTGCTCGGCGAAGGTGCGGGCGACGTCCTCGAGGAGCCGTGACCGGTCCCACGCATCGACGGCGATCTGCACCAGGAAGCTCGCTGATGCGCCTCCCTCCCACTCGACGACGGTGAATCGCTCCGGGTTTCTCTGGAGCGCCTTGACGTTCGGGCAGTCGTCCCTGTGCACCGTGATCCCGCGACCGAGCGAGATGTAGCCCAGGACGGGGTCACCCGGAACGGGGGTGCAGCACTTCGCGAGCCGGACGAGCACGTCCTCGACCCCCGGAACCGTGATCCCGAGCCGGTTCGAGGAGACCGCCGTCCTGGCCCGCGACGGCTTCGTCGTGATGGCGGGCTCCGCGGCGACCTCGTCGGTCTTCAGCCGCTGGATGACCTTGTTGACGATCTGGCCCGGCTGGAGCTTCCCGGCGCCCAGTGCGACGTAGAAGTCCTCGGCCTTCTTGAACCCGGTCTCACGGATCACCTGGGCGAGGACGCTCGAGCCCTGCAGCTTCCGATAGGGCAGCTTCTGCGCCTTCAGCGCCTGGTCGAGGAGCTCGCGGCCCTTCGCCTCGGTCTCTCCGCGCGTCTCCCGCTGGTACCACTGCCGGATCTTGTTACGGGCGCGCGAGGACCTCGCGACGGCGAGCCAGTCGCGTGAGGGGCCGCGGCCGCTCTTCGAGGTGAGGATCTCGACGAACTCGCCGTTCGTCAGGCGATAGTGGAGCGGGACGATGCGACCGTTCACCTTGGCGCCGACCGTTCGGTGCCCGACGTCGGTGTGCACGGCATACGCGAAGTCGATCGGCGTCGCACCCGAAGGCAGCACCTTGACCTCGCCCTTCGGCGTGAAGACGTACACCTCGTCGGCGAACAGGTCGGTGCGGAGCGTGCGCATGTACTCGCCCGGGTCCTGCTCGTCCTGCTGCGAGTCCATGAGCGACTTGACCCAGACGAGCCACTCGTCGTCGGCCTTCGCGCCCGCTCGGCCGCGCTTGTAGAGCCAGTGCGCGGCGACCCCGTACTCCGCCTCCTCGTGCATCTGACGCGTCCGCACCTGGATCTCGAGCGGACGTCCCTCAGGCCCGATCACCGTCGTGTGCAAGGAGCGGTAACGGTTCAGCTTGGGCATGGCGATGAAGTCCTTGAACCGCCCCGGCATCGGCTTCCAGAGCGAATGAATGAGGCCGAGGGCCGCATAGCAGTCGCGTGTCCCCTCCTCGGCGGTCCGCTCGCAGACGACCCGCATGGCGGTCAGGTCGTAGATCTCGTTGAACTCGCGGCCCCGCTTGGCCATCTTGTCGTAGATCGAATAGAAGTGCTTCGCGCGGGCGGTGATCTCCGCAGGCACGTCTCCCTTGCGAAGCTCCTCGCCCAGGACCTCCCCCGCCTTGTCGGCCTGCGCATCGCGATCGGCGCGCTGGTCGGCGACCATTGCCTTGATCTCGGAGTACTTTCGAGGATGGAGCGTCTGGAACGCGAGATCCTCGAGCTCCCACTTGAGCGCATGGATCCCGAGCCGGTGCGCGAGGGGGGCGTACACCTCGAGCGTCTCGCGTGCCTTCTGCGCCTGCTTCGGTCTCGTCTGGTACTCGATGGTGCGCATGTTGTGGAGGCGGTCCGCGAGCTTGATCAGGATGACGCGGACGTCCTGCGCCATCGCGACGATCATCTTGCGGTAGTTCTCCGCCTCGGCCTGCTCGCGGCTCTGGAAGCTGATCCTGGTCAGCTTCGTGACGCCTTCGACGAGCTGCGCGACCTCGGGGCCGAACTCCGCCTTGACCTCCTCCACGTCCGCGCCCGTGTCCTCGACGACGTCGTGCAGGAGCGCCGCCGCGATCGTCTGCTCGTCCAGATGCAGCTCCGCGCAGATACGGGCGACACCGAGCGGGTGATGGATGAACTCCTCGCCGGAGCGCCGCGTCTGCCCCGCGTGCGCTCGTTCGGCGAGGTCGAATGCGCGGCGGAGGAGGTCTCTGTCGACCTCCGGGTTGTACGTCTCGACCTCGGCGATCAGCTCATCGACGAGGTGCTCGTGATGTCGCCGTTCATCGAGGACGGTCATGGTTTCAGTGTACTGAGCACCGTTTGCGCGACCTTTTCCCGCGAAGGAACGCGCCGGCGAGCGTTGAAATCGAGGCTCTCATGGGCCCGATTCGACGCTGGCTCCGGCAAAGACTCGCGCGACGGCTTGCGGTCGTCATGCGAGACGCGCTCGCCCCCTGACCAAGAGCCTCTACGCGGCCTTCGGGAACGCGACTGTCTCGAGCTCGAGCAGGGCGCGGAAGGTCTCCGATTCGAGCAGCTGCCTGCGCCGGCCCCCTCCCTGGGTGGCAAGGCCGAGCTCGGCGAACACGCTTCGTGCTTCAGGCGTCCACGAGCCCTCGCCCGCGCGCCAGAGCCCGGCGAAACGCTCGCGGAGCGCTTCGTAGCCTTCCGAGGTGTCGAAGAGCCGGCGCACCACGAGCTGGGGCGCGACCGTGCCGTTCCACCGGTTCTCCTTCAACCGGCAGGCGACGTCGAAGAGGCCGGTCGCGCGAAGCCGGTCGAGCTGGGATCCCTGACCGAAGGCGATCGCGCTTCCCGCGTCCCTTCCGTTCTGCCGCACGCGGAAGCGCAGGTGCTTGCCCTCGCCCACGGTCGCGGGCGCGAACGGCTCTGCCGCAGGCACGAGCAGCATCACGTCCGGATTTCCGAGCCCGAACGGCGCGAGCCGATCTAGCTCCTGCGCGAGGGGAAGCGTGAGCTCCTCGGCCGAGACGACGGCATCCACGGTCGTCACCGGGTGGAGGTCCTCGTCGGCGAGAGTCGCGCCCGCGTGGGCGGCGAAGGCCTCGGCGAAGGCTTCGAGGCTTGCCTCCTCGATCGACAGGCCCGCCGCCGCGCGGTGGCCGCCGAATCGCTCCAGATGCGACGAGCAGGCGGCCAACGCACCGTGCAGGTCGAAGCGCGAGACCGACCGTCCCGAGCCCTTCCATCCCTCCTGGGAGCGAGTGATGAGGACGACGGGGCGACTGAACCTCTCCACCAGGCGGGACGCGACGATGCCGATGACGCCTTCGTGCCAGTCCTCGTGCCAGAGGACGTAACCCCGGCGCAGTCGCGCAGGTTCGGAAAAGCCTTCGACGAGCGCAATTGCCTCTCGCAGGATCCGGTCCTCGACCGCCTGGCGATCGCGATTCAGCACCTCGAGGTCCGCGGCGAGCTTTCGGGCCTCGTCGGGGTCGTCGGTCAGGATCAGCTCGAGAGCGGCGTCGGGCCGCCCCAGCCGCCCCGCCGCGTTGATCCGGGGGGCGAGCCGGAACCCGACTGCGCTCGCGTCGACCGCCGCCGGATCGACGTGAGCGCTCCTCATCAGCGCCTGCAAGCCTGGCCGGCGCGTGCAGGCAAGCTCACGCAGGCCGGCGGAGGCGAGCGCACGGTTCTCGTCGATCAGCGGAACGACGTCCGCGATCGTGGCCAGAGCGACCAGGTCGAGGTTGTGCCTCAACGCGGGATGCTCCGGGCCGAGGAGCGCCTCGCCGAGCTTGTACACGACCCCCGTGCCGCAGAGCCCAGGGAAGGGGTACTGGAAGGGAGAGGCGGAGGGGCGCATGGTTGACACGACCGGGCAGTCGGGAAGGCTCTCTCCTGGCCGGTGATGGTCGGTGACCACGACCTCGAGACCTCGGGACTGCGCCTCGGCGACCTCGTGGACGGCCGTGATCCCACAGTCGACCGTGAGCACCAGGCCGACGCCGTCGTCGGCCAGCCTGGCGAGCGTCTCACCGGACACGCCGTAGCCCTCCTCGAAGCGGCTCGGAAGGTGCCAGACGACGTCGGCACCGATCTCGCGCAGGTAGAGCACGGCGAGCGCGGTTGCGCAGATGCCGTCCACGTCGTAGTCGCCGTGCACGCAGATGCGTGTGCCAGCCTCGATCGCCGCGCGAAGACGCTCGATCGCACGGGCCATGTCGCCGAGGAGGAGCGGGTCGTGACCCGGAAGCTCCGCGTCGAGAAAGCGGCGCGCCAGCTCAGGGTCGCCGTAGCCCCGACGCGCGAGGACAGCTGCGGTCACCTCGCTGAGCTCCAGCTCGCGCGAGAGCGCCCTCGCTTCCTCGAGGTCGAGAGGCTCGATCGACCAGACACCCATCACCGGGTTGACGGTACGGACGCCGCCGGACGGCTTCGTCCTCGCTCGCGATCAGGCTCGCGAGGTTCTGCCTAGGTCTGGCCTCGTGCGGCACGGCGGCGGTGAAGCGCGTCCAGCACGATCTTGACCCACAGGAGGACGAGGCCGATGGTGACGCCGACGACGACCATCGCGATCGGCGTCACGTACGCCATCTGCTCGAGCGTGTACTTGGTCACTGCCGCGCCCACCAGCCAGACGAGCAGAACGACGACGGCCATAACGGCCCAGAGGCGACGGTCTCTCACACCGGAAAGCCTAGATGCTCGAACGGGAATTCTCGGCGGGCCGAAGGACGGCCACGAGACTGCGTCGGATCGCCACCCTCCCTCGCCGCGGAGGCCTACCAGCCTGCACGACGAGTGAGCGCGTCGCCCGGCTTGGTCGTGACCGCCCGGCTGCGCGTCAATTCCCGTTCGAGCATCTAGATACGCTGGCCGAAGTGCTCGCGGCCAACTATCGCTCCGGTGACGACTTCGTGGTCGAGTTCCTCGGCCATCGCTTCGAGTTCAGCTCCGACGACTTCGCAGAACGCGTTACGGCTGCCGCGGTGCGGCTCGAGCTCGTCGCCTCGAACGATCTTGACTCGGACGAGGCGGGAGACCTGGTCGAGCTCGTCGCCGACGGCCGCATCGTGGAGCCCCGCAGCGGGCTCGGGATCTACCTCGTTCGGCACTGGGAGCACGTGTCGCTCGTCAAGCAGGAGTCGCTCGTGTACTGGCTGCGCAAGCTCGTCTTCCGGGGCGCCTGGCTCGACCACCGGGTCAAAGAGGGACTGCTGGACGTGTCCTGGGAGGACGACACCGGGGACTTCGGCTACGCGGAGCAAAAGGGCGGGCGCACGCTCCTGGAGCTCGCTCCGGTTCCCTCGTGGCGCGAGCTTCAGTACCGCGGCTGAGGACGAACCTCTAGAGCGGGGTACTGAAGCCTTACCCCAAGGCTTCAGCCAGACTCCAGGGCCCTCGGGACCCCGTCCGGGGCTGGCTTCAGCCAGACCCCACGGCCTCTCGGGACCCCGTCCGGGGTCTGGCTTCAGCCAGACCCCTCGCCCGCGATGAATCCGACGGCGCGCTCCGGGTCCGGCGCCGAGATCTCGATCGCCTTCACCGCCCCGATCGGGACGATCACGCGGCGAGGCTCCTCTCCTTCGATCCGGTGTGGCGTGATCGAGAAGAACCCGAAGCCGGGGTCGGCGGCCGTCGTCGCGACGAGGTACCGCGAGCCGTCGGCCAGCTCGATCCGCAGCTCCGCCTGCTCCAACCCGTGCTCCCGGGCGAACTCCGCCACCATGCGCGTGATGCGGGCGACGAACTCGTCGAGCGGCCCTGCCATCCCCGGCGTCCAGATGTGCGGCGCTGCGGTCAAAAGAGCCCGTCGGAAGCAGTCGGCGCGCCGATGTGTTCGCGGCCGAGCGCTGTGATGACGCGACCGCGCGGCGTCCGCTGGATGAAGCCGAGCTGCAGCAGGAAGGGCTCGTAGACGTCCTCGATCGTGTCAGGCTCCTCGCCCAGGGACACCGCGAGAGTCGAGAGCCCCACCGGTCCCCCTCCGAACTTGTGTGCGATCGCCGTCAGCAGGTCGCGATCGGTGCGCTCGAGACCGACCGCGTCGACCTCGAGCAGCTCGAGAGCCTCACGGGCGATGTCGAGCGTCACGGCGCCGGCATGACGTACCTGAGCGACATCGCGGATGCGCCTGAGAATCCTGTTCGCCACGCGCGGCGTACCGCGGGCACGACCGGCGATCTCCTCGCCGGCGCCATCCTCGATCTCGACGCCGAGAATGCGGGCGGAGCGCCGAACGATCGAGGCGAGCTCTCCCGGCTCGTAGTAGCCGAGCCGAAAGGTCATCCCGAAGCGGTCTCGGAGCGGCGTCGTCAAGAGGCCGGTGCGCGTGGTCGCGCCGACCAGCGTGAACGGAGGCAGATCGAGCGTCAGCGTGCGAGCGCCCGCACCCTGCCCGACAATGATGTCGAGGCGGAAGTCTTCGAGCGCCGGATACAGGATCTCCTCGATCGCCCGGTTGACGCGATGGATCTCGTCGATGAAGAGGACGTCGCGATCCTGCAGGCCGGTGAGGATCGCGGCCATGTCTCCCTTGCGCTCGAGCGCTGGGCCCGCGACCGTGCGGATGCCGACCCCGAGCTCCTCGCGGATGATCGTCGCAAGCGTTGTCTTGCCGAGGCCGGGCGGGCCGACGAGCAGGACGTGGTCGAGTGCGTCTCCCCGAGCTCGCGCCGCCTCGAGCGCGATCTCGAGCTGCTCCTTCGTCCGCTCCTGGCCGACGAAATCGTCGAGCCTGCGGGGGCGAAGCGACTGCTCGGCCTCCTCGTCGCCCTCCTGGAGCACCGGAGCCAGGAACTGCGATGTCATGCTGCACTTCGCAGCGCGTCGCGCACCCGCTCTTCGGCCGAGAGGTCGGGATCCGTGCGGGCGAGCGCCTGCTCGGCCTCGATGACCGAGTATCCGAGCTCGACGAGCGCGTCGCGGGCGACGACATGAGTCGACGTCGGGACGGCCGTGGCCGACGGGAGCGGCACGACATCCTCGCTCCCGAGCTTCTCCTCGAGCTCCATGACGATGCGCTCGGCCGTCTTCTTGCCGATCCCCGGGATCACCTGGAATCGCGCCGGATCGCGGAGCGCGATCGCGCGTCGAAGCTCCGACGGTGGCGCGCTCGAGACCACGGCGAGCGCGACCTTCGGGCCGATCCCGCTCACGCCCAGTAGGTGGAGGAAGAGCTCCCGCTCGGCTGCTTCTGCGAACCCGTAGAGCTGGAGGGCATCCTCGCGGACGTGGAGGTACGTCTCGAGCGTCACCTCGCTCGTGTCCGCCACACGGCGAAGCGCGCTCGGGGTCGCCGCCACGAGGTAGCCGACGCCGCCCACGTCGAGGACAAGACCGTCCGGTGTGCGTCCCGCAGGAGTGCCGCGAAGGCGCGAGATCATCCTGCAGCCTCCAGGAGCGGCGGCGCCATCGCGTGACAGATGGCCACGGCGAGCGCGTCGGCCGCGTGCGTCGAGCGCGGCTCGGAGTCGAGGTCGAGGATGAGCTTCACCATCCGTTGCATCTGTCCCTTCTCGGCCCGCCCGTATCCGCAGACCGCTTGCTTGACGTGCGCGGGCGCGTACTCAGCGCACTCGACTCCCACGGACGCGGCCGCGACGAGAACGGCGCCCCGCGCCTGACCGACGGAGAGTGCGATGCGGGCGTCGGCACCCACGAAGGACTCTTCGAGCGCGACGGCGTCCGGCTCGTGCTCCGCAATGAGCTGCTGCACGCCCGCGAAGATCGCCAGCAGCCTGGCGTGCGGACGCTCGCGCGCGGACGTCCGCCAGTGGCCTGAGACCACCGCCCGGAGGCGGCCGTCGCTTCCGTGGACGATCCCGTACCCGCATGCAGCCGTCCCTGGGTCGATGCCGAGGACCTTCACGGAGGAAAGGTATGCAGGCCCTCGGACGTTCCTCCTGGGGGCCAGCGTGGTTGACGACACGACCCGCGGGGCACCGAGGTCCGCACGAGCTATGAGCGGCACCCGCCCAGCGGCTCGTTCGTCAGCGCGACCCGACTAGCAGTTCTCGGTCGTCCAGGCGTTGATTCGTTCGGACGCGGCTGCAAACTTCTCCTGGTCGAGCGAGGCCGTCGCCTCCTGGAGCCTTGCGAGCGCTTCCGGATCTGGAGCCTCGCCCGGCTCGACCTGGAGATCCGGCAGCACGTCTGCATAGACCTCCCACGCCTCGGCGAGGACCTGAAAGTCGGCTCGAATCTCCTCTGGCGCATTGTCCGCGAACTCGTCGAAGAACTCGGACACGTCGTCGAAGTCATCGCCTGACGGATTGCCGGTGCCGAGGGCCTGGCTCAGCTTCTGGCTGGATTCGACGAGGTCGGCGCACTCTCCCGAAGCGAGATCTCCGAAGTCATCGGAGTCGTCGTCGTCCGTCGTCTCGTCCGTCGTCGTGTCGTCGGTTGTCGTCGTCTCGTCGGTCGTGATGTCGGTCAGCGTGGTCGTGTCACTCGCCGACTCGTCGTCGTCCCCGCCACAGCCGGCACCCACGAGCACCAGCGCGAGCAGGGCCAGGGCGATCGCCATCCAACGCATCGCGCGACCCTACCAGCCCCTTACGCCAGGTGTTCGGAGAAGAAGCCGACGATCGCGTCGTAGCAGCGAACGCGGTTCGGCAACTTCAGGACGTCGTGGCCTTCGTCCTCGAAGACCAGGTAGTCGACGTCCTTCCCGGCGGCGCGCAGGCCTTCAACGAGGTCACGCGACTCCTGCTCGACGACCCGGGGGTCGTTCCTCCCCTGGATCACGAGCAACGGGCACGCGATGTCCTCGATGTGCGTCTTCGGAGAGCGCTCGACGAGGAAGGCGCGATCCTCGTCCTTCTCGGGGTCGCCGAGCACCAGTGCGAAGTACGGCTTCCAGGTTTCCGGGATCCGCTGCGAAAAGGTGACCAGGTCGTAGGGCCCGAACATGTCCACCGCCCCACGCCAGAGATCGGGATGCCGCCCTGCGAGAGTCAGCGTCATGTAGCCGCCGTAAGAGCGGCCGACCACACCGGCGCGCGACACGTCGAGAAGATCGTCCTTCGGCAGGACCTCGGTCATCGCATGCACGTGATCCAACCGGTCCAGCCCTCCCCAGTCCTTGTCCACCCGCTTCGTGTAGTCGAGCCCGTAGCCGGTCGAGCCACGCGCGTTGGGGACGAAGACCGCGAATCCCTGGAGCGTCAGGATTTGGATGAGCGGCATCGAGAACCAGGCGAAGTTCGGTCGTTCCTGGCCCTGCGGCCCGCCGTGCACGTAATAGACGAGCGGGCGGGGACCGTCGTAGCCGAGCTCCGGAGAGGGGCGATACAACCGTGCGGACACGCGGAGGCCGTCGTGGGAATCGAAGGACGCGTCCTCTCCTCGAGAGAGGAGCTCGGGGGCGAGGCCGAGCACGCGCTCGCGCGTCCTCCGGGCCGGCTCGGTGTCGGCCTCGGGCTCGAGCACGTAGAGCTGGGTGGGGTCGGTCGCGGTGCAGAACGACAGCGCGAAGCCACCGCTTTCCTCGTCGTAGTGCAAGCCATGCAGCGTTCCGCCCGCGAGCTCGTCCTCCCCGACCAGGACTCGCTCGACCGCCAGGCTCCGGCCGGCCTCGTCGAAGAGCGTCTCGTAGACCCAGGAGCAGCCGTCGATGTTGTACTGCGCCGCATAGCGGCCGCCCTCGAGATGCTGAAGGGCCTCGAGCTCGCCTGCGCCCTCGTGGACGAGCCCGTCGATCGTCACCGGCTCGATCTCACCGGGATCGTCGAGCTCGAGATATCCAGGGCCGCCCGAGTCGTCGAACACCGTCGTGGTGAGGAGGATTCCCTTGCCGCTCACCGTGCCATGGGCGGAACCGAGGCCGGTCAACGGATAGTCACGACCCTCGTCGCGCTCGTCCAGCGGCGTGCCGTAGAGCACCTGCCGCGCTCCGGCATCGTCGACCTCGTACAGCACGATGTCCCCGATCGTGTACCCGTCTCCCAGCACGACGCGCGAGTGATCGGGCGTCCAGGCGAAGACGAACGCGCCGTAGGGGCTCTCGCCGATCGTCTCGGCTGCGCCCGTGTCGAGATCGACACGGACCGCGGACATCACCGACTCCTCACGCGACTGCACGTTGAAGTACGCGATCGAAGTCTCGAGGTCGACGTCGAGGAGACTCGTCCGCCGTCCGCGAAAAGCCTCTTCGACGAGCGGCTTCGGGAAACCGCCCTCGATGGGGATGACATACGGCACGTAGTTCTCGTCCCCGTCGCGGTCGATCATCAGCACGATTTGCCCGAGCCTGGGCAGCACGTGATACGAGTAGCCCTCGATCAGCTCGGGATTCTGGAGAGCGAGCTGCGGCGGAACCAGCGGCTCGGGGACGCCTCCAGCGGCATCCATCACGTACAGGCTCAGGCGCCCGGAGAGATTCGAGATGAAATAGAGGCGGTCGTCCGCGAGCTGCGGCTCGAGGAAGAGGCGCGCCGAGAGCAGCGCCTCGATTCGATCGGCCGTCACGCTCTCTCGAGAGTTGACCGCTACGGGGTCCAGCACCGGCTAGTGGTCTCTCCGGGAAGTCCGGTGCTGCTTGGCCGAGCGAAAATCGAGCGGCGCTAGGACGCAGGGAGCCTCGATATCAGTAGATATCGAGGCAAGGTTTCGGGGCCCCCAGGAAGTGCGCAGCACTTTCTGGGGTAGGGCTGAGGACGACGCGATGGGAAGTGTTTGCAGCCGGCCAAGCGGTGCCGTACTCCCTGGAGCGACCACTCTAGGAGGCTACCGCTTCGAGCACGGCGTCGGGAATGTCGACGTTCACGTAGACGTCCTGGACGTCGTCCGACTCCTCGAGGCCCTCGACGAGCCGTAGCACCTTGCGGGCGATCGCCTCGTCGGCGATCGCGACCGTCGCTTTCGGGACCATCGCGAGCTCGGCCGACTCGACGGTGAAGCCCGCCGCCTCGACCGCCTCTCGAACGGCGGTCAACGCCTCCGGAGGACCGGAGATCACGAAGCTCGCGCCGTCGAGCTCGACGTCGTCGGCGCCGGCGTCCGCTGCTGCGAGCAAGAGCTCCTCCTCGTCCGCGCCGGCGGCCGCGGCGAGCACGACTCCTTTGCGCTCGAACTGCCACGCGACCGCACCCGTGGTTCCGAGATTGCCCCCGTGCTTCGAGAACGCGTGCCGCACATCCGAGGCCGTGCGGTTGCGGTTGTCCGTCAACGCCTCGACGAGCACTGCTACTCCCTCGGGCCCATAGCCCTCGTAGACCACGGTGTCGAAGCTCGTGCCCTCGGTGTCCGCGCCCGATCCTTTCGCAATCGCGCGCTCGATGTTGTCCTTCGGCATCGAGTACGAGCGCGCCTTCTCGATCGCGTTCTGCAGAGCGAGGTTTGCCGCCGGGTCGGCGCCGCCCTCACGCGCGGCGACGATGATCGCGCGTGAAAGCTTCGAGAAGAGCTTGCCACGCCTGGCGTCCGCTGCACCCTTCTTGTGCTTGATCGAGCTCCACTTGCTATGCCCGGACATGTTGCTCCTCTCGAACCATGTCGAGGAACAGCCGGTGGACACGCGTGTCATTGGTGAGCTCGGGGTGGAACGAGGCCAGCAGAAGACGCCCTTCGCGCACGAGCACGGGCTCGCCCTCGAGCTCTCCCAGAACCTCCGTGTCGTCACCGAGATCGCGAATGCGAGGAGCGCGGATGAACACCCCGTGCAGCGGCCGCTCCTCTCCGGCAAGCTCGACCTCCGCCTCGAAGCTTCGAACCTGGCGCCCGTAGGCGTTCCGGTCGACCGCGAATGCGGCTAGCCCGAGGTGCTCTCGATCGAGCACGATCATCCCCGCGCAGGTGCCGAAGACGGCTCCCCGGTACGCGCGGATTGCCTCGTCGAGGCCGTAGATCTGCGCGAGACGCATGATCGTGGTCGACTCGCCACCCGGGATCACCAGCCCGTCGAGCCCGTCGAGCTCTTCCGGCAACCGAACCTCGACGACCTCGGCTCCGAGGCTCTCGAGCATCCGCACGTGCTCGCGGAAGGCTCCCTGCAGAGCGAGCACTCCGATCTGCGGCGACCTCACCAGCCGCGAACTTCGAGCCGCTCGTCGTCCGGAAGCGTGCTCGCCGAGATGCCGACCATCGGCTGGCCGAGACCCGTCGAGACGTCCGCGAGCACCTTCGGGTCGTCGAAATGCGTCGTCGCCTCGACGATCGCCCGAGCGCGGCGTGCAACATCGTCCGCCCAGCCCTCGCGATCGTCCAGCGGATCCCGGCCGGACTTGAAGATCCCGGAGCCGACGAAGACGCCGTCCGCGCCGAGCTGCATGCAAAGAGATGCGTCGGCCGGAGTTGCGATTCCGCCGGCGGTGAAGGTCACCACGGGCAGGCGGCCGTTCTCGGCGACCCAGCTGATGAGCTCGAACGGCGCTCGATGTTCCTTCGCAGCGGCGTGCAGCTCGTCGCCGCGGAGCGCCTGCAGGCTGCGAATCGTACCGAAGACCGCGCGCATGTGCGTGACCGCGTTGACGATGTCACCGGTGCCGGCCTCGCCTTTCGTGCGGATCATCGCCGCGCCCTCGGAGATCCGGCGGAGCGCCTCGCCGAGGTTGGTGGCTCCGCAGACGAAGGGCACCGTATAGAGCCACTTGTCGACGTGATGCTCGACGTCGGCCGGGGTCAGGACCTCGGACTCGTCGATGTAGTCGACCTCGAGCTCCTGCAGGATCTGCGCCTCTGCGAAGTGGCCGATGCGGCACTTCGCCATCACGGGGATCGAGACCGCCTCCTGGATCTCGCGGATCCGCTGCGGATCCGACATGCGCGCGACGCCCCCGTCGCGGCGAATGTCCGCGGGGACGCGCTCGAGCGCCATGACCGCGCACGCGCCGGCTTCCTCGGCGATCCGGGCCTGATCCGCGTCGACGACGTCCATGATCACGCCGCCCTTGAGCATCTCGGCGAGACCCGTCTTGACTCTCAGAGTGCCGTACTCCGCCACGTTCGGAGTGTAGCCGCGCGTTCCCCGGAGTCGCTCTCCGGCGCCGTCCCCAGGCCCTGTGGAAGACGGGGCGAGAGTTCGCGGAAATTCCGCCGTTCCACCTGTGGAAATCGCCTGGAAAACTCCGCAAGCCCTTGCGATGTGGAACAGATACCGACCACGGCGCGACTCCTCTCCCCGCAGGCGACTCGCCTGGCTCGAAGTTGCGCCTCGAAAGGCAAGGGGCCCGTCCACCCGGGCCCCTTGCTGTCTCAGCACTCCGAAATCCGATGCTTTCGGAGCGTGAACGACACGATCAACGTGGCTGAGGGACGATCCGGATGTACGGACGCGGCTCTTTCCACCCGTCCGGGTACGTCTCCTTGGCCTCGTCGTTCGAGACCGAGCCGGCGATGATCACGTCGTCGCCGTCCTTCCAGTTCACCGGGGTTGCGACCTTGTGCCTGGCGGTCAACTGCAGGGAGTCGATCACGCGCAGGACCTCGTCGAAGTTGCGGCCCGTGGTCATCGGGTAGACGAGGATGAGCTTGACCTTCTTGTCCGGCCCCACCACGAAGACGTTCCGCACGGTCTGGTTGTCGGCGGGTGTGCGTGCCTTCGGATCGCCTTCCACGTCGGCGGGAAGCATCCCGTACAGCTTCGAGACCTCGAAGTCGCCGTCGCCGATGATCGGATAGTTGGGAGCGTGCCCCTGCGTTTCCTCGATGTCCTTGGCCCACTTCTCGTGGTCGCCGGTCGCATCGACCGAGAGCCCGATGATCTTCACGTCCCGGCGATCGAACTCGGGCTTCAGCTTCGCCATGTATCCGAGCTCGGTCGTGCAAACCGGCGTGAAGTCCTTAGGGTGCGAGAACAACACCGCCCACGAGTCACCGATCCAGTCGTGGAACCGGATCTCGCCTTCCGTGCTTTCGGCCGCGAAATCCGGTGCGGTGTCGCCGATCTTCAACGTCATGGCCACCCTCCTTGTGTGCGTACCCCCTCAGTTCGGGCAATCGGAGACGAAAACGCCGTCGCTGTCTTCGATTGTTCCTGCGAAGCTTCGCACGCCTCAGGCGTCACGTTGCGATGCGGAGAGAATGAGCTCCGCCTCGGTCATGCTGTTCGCAGGCGCCGAGAGCCGCAGTAGCCCGTCCGCGAACTCCAGTGCCCAGATCCGCGAATCGTCGCGCAGGACGTTCTCGTCGTCGAACCAGCGGACCCGGCCTTCGACGATGACGCGGTTCTCGTCGAGCGGCGTGAACACATGCGTCACCGCCTCCCACAGGTGCCGGTCGAACTCCTGCTCCAGGAAGCGGATGAACTCGTCGCGGCCGCGAACGACATGTCCCGGCTGCACGGCCTTCAGCTCGAGGACGACGTCCGGATGCACGACCTCGCGGAGCTTCTCGAACGCATGCTGTGCGAAGAGCGCGAAGTAACGCCTCGCCAGGCGCTCACTCTCGACGACATCTGCTCTCGTGGGCTCCGGAATGCAGCGAGTATGAGGCCCAGTCAACGAGACATCCCCCTTCGTGACGTCTTCTGCCCTCGAGCCTCGATGCGCCGGCCATCCGAGTCAGCGTGGCCGCCGACCACGCTCAGGCAGCGCGTGCGGATTGGGGGCGGGCGCGCCCGGGCGGTACCCGCCTGCCTGGCAGTCTTTCCGGCTAGTCGCGCTCGATGATGGTCGTCCGCTGTCCGCCGCGTAGGCTGTAGCCGATACCGCCGAGCACGAGAGCCAGGAGAACGACGGCCCGGTCGAAGCGTTCCCTTGAGAAGTGCAGGGCAAGAGCACCGGGGACTTCGGGAATCGAAACGACGACCCAGCCCTCCTCGCCCTGCTCGTTAGACGATCGCGACCTGCAGCGACTCGCTCATCAGCGGAACGGTACCGAGGGTGGCTCTTCGTGAGCTTTGGCACGTTCGGTCGCAGCCCGAAGTGGTCCGAGGTCGTCTGTCCGCGGACCCTGGCCGCGGCAAGCCAGCCCGCCTACGGCACGTAGATCGCCGGGCGGTAGCGAGGCTCCGGGATCGGCTTTCCCGCCTCGCGCGCGGCGGCGAGCCACGCTGCCTTGGCCTTCTCAACCGCGGCGAGCGCTTCCTCTGGAGACCCGCCGAACGCCGAGCATGCGTCGAGGTCGGGAATGTCGGCGATATAGCCGCCGTCCTCCTCGCTGTAGAACACGTTGATGTGGTAATCGCTCACTGGTCGTCCTCCAGACTCAGAGCGTACCGCTCGACCAGCCGGAGGAATGACGTATCTGGTACGGCTTCGCTTGGCCGCGAACTTCTTGCAGGTTGAGAAGCTCACGAACGTCCGGAAATGCACGAAGACGTGGTGGCTCCCGCTCGTCCGCTGCAATTCGAACCCGAACGTCTCGACCAGCCGCCGCATATCGGAGAACGAAACGTTCGCGAGATCGCCGCGAGCGACCCGCGCAAGCAGCGGCCTCGGGTTCACGGCGCCACGCTACCGGCGAGCGCGGACGATCGGTTGGACTTCCGAGTCTCACGAGGATGGCGTTAGAGGTTCCGGCGCCAGAGCAGAAACGCGAGCGGGAGGAAGGCCGCTAGGGTCACGTAAGGCATGAGCGCGAGGCGCTCTCCTCGGAGCTCGCGCGGCCTCGTCGGACCGGAGCCTAGGAAGCGTTCGGCAGCACCTCGCACCTCCCCGAGCTCGTCCTCGGAGAAGACTCGGCCGCCGACGAGCGAGCTGGCGCGTTCGAGTCGAACGGTGAGAGCTTGGTTCGGCGTGTATCCGGGCTCGGCCACTCCTGTCGCGTAGATCCGCTCGCTCGCTTCCCAGAAACGCACGAAGATCGTGTGGATCCGCGGGCGTCGCTCGAACGCTCTCGCGAAGTCAGCCGTCGCCTCGCTGGCCTCCCCGTCCGTCAGCACGACCACTAAACGCTTCTCCGCCCTGGGCGAGAAGAAGCTCGCTCGCGGGATGGCGACCAGCGCATTGAGCGAGGTCGTGAGCTCGGGAATGACGAACTCGGAAAGCGGCGGTACCGCGGCTCCCTCGATCGCGAGCGCGTCGGAGAGCGTTGCTGCAATGACCCGGGCATCCGTCGTTGGAAGAACGTACGGAAGCACGGTCTCGTTGAATGACGCGAGGCCGAAGGGGATCTCGGGAAAATCTCCCTGGAGCGAGGTGGCAGCTTGACGCGCTCGCTCAAGGCGCGTGCCCCCTCCTGAGCGAGACGACGCGAACATCGAGCGCGAGATGTCGAGAACGAAGAACGCCTCCGCGTCCGTCCGCTCCTGCCTCGTGCGTGAGCTTTCGAGAACCGGCTGCGCGGCGGCGAGTCCGAGTAGCGCCGGCACGAGCGCGATCGAGGCGACGACCGGCGCGCGGGAGAAGCGCGACGGTCTCGAGACGTTGAGTGTCGAGCGAATCTGGCTCGCCCTCCGTTCGCGTCCGACAAAGATTGCGAGCGGGACGAGTGCTGCGAGCGCGATGAGCCCGGCCAGCGGGGTCAGGAACGAGACGTCAGGCACTCAGTACCCCGCGCCGACTGCGCCGCCCGGGCTCGAGCGTTGGCCCCCGGCGGCCTCCCCGCTCGGGGAGTTCGGCGGCAGACCCGCGTATTGCGAGTCGCGAAGGACGGCCTCCAGGTTCCACTTCGCATCGGCGTTCTCGGGATCGACGCGAACAGCGCTTTGGAAGGTTCCGATCGCCGCCCGCAGCACCTGCGAACGCTCCTCGGGGTCGTCGAGCGATCGGGCGAGCGGGATGAGGCCGAGGAAGTTCAGAAGCTGCGAGCGTCGCCGAGCGTCGGTCTCGGCCCCGCTGGTTCGCGTGAGCTCGAGCGCCGCTTGGCCGCGAGCGGCCTCGACTTGCGGGCCGGTATCCGCCACCCTGCCCGGCTGAGCCGAGGCGAAGAGCGCGACCGTCCGGCGATAGTCGAGGTCGTCCTCGAGCCCGAGCGCCCGCACGGTGGAGGAGCCGGGCAGCAACCCGAGGTCGTTCCAGAGGCTGCGCTGACGGGTCGACGCGCTCTGGAAGCGGAAGTCGTCGTCCGAGAGGTCTCTCGACACGGCCAGAACATCCAGCGCAAGCGCGATCAGAACGATCGCCGTCACCGCTCCCAGCGCGGCGAGCACACGCTCGAGGTGCCTCACCAACGTACCTCGAGTCGCGACAACAAGCGCTCGTTCGCGGTTAGAAAGACGACGGCGAGTGCGCTTACAGCGAGGAACGCCCAGGGCAGAGGCCCGCCTAGCCGCTTCTCGGCGGCCGTCGCGATCGGCGCCCCCGGCTTTTCCTCCGCGAGAAAGGCTGCGCGCCCGACGAGCCGCTCGAAGAAGGCCAGGTGCTGAGGTGACGCGCCGATCGGGATGATGCGGAGCTGAATGCCGGCATGTCGGACGGCAGCGATGGCGTCGCTCACGCTCTCCGAGTCGGCCTCGACGTCGAGGTCACTGGCAAGCACGATCGACCCGCGCGATACCCCGTCGCGAAGAAGCGCCCTTCGAGCGGCGTCGATTCCCGAGCCGATGCTGGTCCCGCCGCGGAACTCGGCGGCGTCCCACGGGCTCCGCGGATAGACCTCGCCGCCCTCGCGTAGCGGTGTGAAGAAGCGTGCGAACGGCTCCAGCTCGCGGGCGGGAGTGCCGGGCGGGAGAAGCTCGTAGGCGCCGCCCGAGAAGATGACGAAGCCCGCGCGCTCCTCCTCACGCGCGATCCGGCGGAGGGCCGCGGCGATGCGCGGGTAGTCGCCGATGCTCGCCGATTGGTCGAGCACGAACACTGCCGTCGTCTGGGACGGAACCAGCGGGGCCTGACGGACGTCGGCTCCGCGAGCGAGAACGAAGGCGTACGTCAGCAAAGCGACCAGAGCGAGCCCGAGGAAGGCGCGGAGCAGCGCCGTTCGGCGGATCGGCCGCCTGAGGGCTCGACGTTCCCCGGTGGGGATGCCCTTACGCCCGAGCGGAAGCTCCATCGCTCTCTCTCACTCGCTCGACGAGTGCCGATGCGGCCTCGGAGGAAGGCGCGACGCGCGACCACGCGAGCGCACCGGCCTCCTCGCCCAGCTTCGCCTCGCCCGCCTGCGCGAGCTCCGCCGCCAGCTGCTCCAAAGCCTTACGCCGATCGGCCCCATCAGGGCGCTCGTTCGCCCGCTCGACGAGCAGGATCGCCCGCTCGAGCGGCGTCCGGTCGGGCTCTGTTTCCTCGACAGCGGGTGGGTAACGTCGGCGCCACCAACGAAGGCCAAGCCTCGTCGGCAACACGAGTAACGCCAAGGCGGCGAGAACGAGTGCTCCCGCAAGGAGCGGGGGACTCACTCGGTACGACGCCGCTGGGAGCGCCGTAGGCGTCGCCCGGAAGGGGAACTCGGACTGGACCAAGGCTACGCTCAAGCGCGAGACAGATGTGAGCGGCGGCCAGGCGACGGTCCGCAGAACGGGCGGAAGGTCGCCGGAGGGATCGTCGTAGAGAATCTGCGCCGGTGCCAGGCGAAACGTCCGGCGCTCTCCTCTCGCGCCCCCAGGCCCGACCTCGGCCTGCACCTCTTCGGGGACGCACGCAAGGGTCAGACAGCGAAGCGTGAACTCGTAGCGGAGCCGCGTGTACTGACGGAAGTCCGTGCGCGCGAGCTGCGCTTCTCCCACATGCTCGTAGGGGCCGAACTTCGCCTCGAGGTCGATGCGCTCGGGATCGAGCAACGTGCGGTCGACGACGATCTCGAGCCGGGCCCTCACCGGGTCGGCAAAGAGGTGCGTAGTGGGAGCGATCGAGCGGCCGGTGGCGATCGCGCGGCCGTCGGGAAGAACGAGCTCGTCGTCCGCGCCGGCGCTGCAACCGAGAGCGAGCAACGCGAACGTCACCATCAGCCCGGCGCTCGCGATCACTCTACGAGCCCTCATCTCCGGCCTCGTGAGAGCTGCCGCTGGTCGGCCCAGGTGAGGAAGGCGTGGAGGACATCGCGCCAGGCGTGCGAGGGGACGAGCACGGGATCCACGTCGAGCGAGCGGAGCGTTTGCACGAGCGAGCGCAAGCGCTGCTCGTTGGCTTCCCGCCGCCGGGCGACCTCGCCGGCCGTGAGGCCAGCGAAGCCGAGCCGATCGCGTCCCGCGTCCACGAATGGCAGAACCGTTCCGCTCACGTCCGGGAAGCTCTGCTCCCAGAGCGGATCCTGGACCACGACGGGGACGATCTCGAAGCCGCGCTCGACCGTCCACAGCCAATCGTCGCGACTCGGCTGCTCAAGGAAGTCGGAGAGGACAAAGACGAACGTCCCGGAGGGAAGGTCGCGGCGCTGCTCGACGAGGTGACGGAGGCCGCGAGTGAGCGTGTCCTCGGGTGCGCCGAAGGACCGCTCGAGCTCGAGCCGCCCGAGCTCGCGCTCGCTTCTCGGGGGACGCCAGAAGATGCCTCCCTCGGCCTCGTCGAGATAGCCGAGCAGCCCGCGCGCCGCGACCGCGCTGTCGCCGATCAGCTGAACGGCGTGCCGGATCGCCTCCGGCTTTCGCAACCACGGCCAACGCTCGGGGAAGAGCGCCATCGACGGCCGCCGGTCGCAGAGAACGACGACCCGCGGCGCCTCCTCGGCGTAGTGCTCGCGAACCACGAACTCGTCGCTCCCGCGGGCGAGCGAGAGTCGCGCCGAGGCGTTCCAGTCGATCCTGTCCATGTCGTCGCCGGGCTCGTAGGGTCGGGAGCCGGCGACGTCCGAGCCCACTCCGCGGCGGGCGCTGTGCAGACCTCCGAAGGGAAGCCCGAGCACCCGCCGGCGCGGGACGAGCGGGAAGGTTACGCCGCTCACTTACGAGGCGGCGGTCGCCTCGAGCTCGAGACCGACGCCCGGCGGAGGAGCAAGGCCGAGGCACTGCTCCCGGAACTCGAATGCGGCGGCCTCCCAGCCGATCTCGCGCGCGCCCGCCACGAAGCTCGGCGTGAACACGATCCGGTGCATGACGACCGGCAGGAAGAGCTGCTCGATGTCGGCCGGGTTCACGTACTCGCGGCCGGAGAGGAGCGCCCACGCCCTCGCTGCGCGCTCGAGCGCCAGGCTTCCGCGGACGGAGGCGCCGATCGCGACTCCCTCGGCCTCCCGCGTCGCCCGCACGAGCTGGATCGCCCAGCGCCGGAGGAGCGGGTCGATGTAGACCCCTTGCACGGCTGCTCGAATCTCACTGACCTCGTCCAGGCTCACGACCGGACGCAACTGTTCGAGCGGGTGCACGCGCAGCTGCTCCTCGACGATCCGGAGCTCATCCTCCTCACCCGGGTAGCCGAGCGCCGTCCGCAGGAAGAAGCGGTCGAGCTGGGCCTCGGGGAGCGGGAACGTGCCCTCCTGCTCGATCGGGTTCTCGGTCGCGAGGACGAGGAAGGGATCGGGAAGCGCCCGCGTGACGCCGTCGGTCGTGACCTGCTGCTCCGCCATTCCTTCCAGGAGCGCCGACTGGGTTTTTGGCATCGCCCGGTTGATCTCGTCGACCAGGACGACGTTCGCGAACACCGGCCCCGGCCGGAACTCGAAGTCGCGCTCGCGCTGGTTGAAGATCGAGAGCCCGGTGACGTCCGTGGGCTGGAGGTCGGGCGTGCACTGGACGCGAGCGAAGGAAGCGCCCTCGACGCTTCCGGCGATCGCACGTGCGAGGACGGTCTTCGCGGTGCCGGGAACGTCCTCGAGCAGGACGTGCCCACCGCAGACGAGCGCCGAGAGGACGAGCCTGATCTCGTCCGACTTCCCGTGGACCACGGTCTCGACGTTGGCGTGCAAGCCGTCGGCCAGCTCAGCGCTGCGACCGAGATCACTGGTCGTCATGCAGTGAGCGTGTTGCTTGTGCCGGTGAGGTAGCAGGGGCCAGCTTCCGAGCGCGGAAAGACGGCGCGGATGCGTGTCCCCTTTGGGAGCCGGACGGTAAAGGTCGCCGATGCCCAACGGGAATACTTGCTCTCCGTAAGCACGACCGTCCTGACTGCCTGCCACGTGCCGAGACGACGATCGAAGCGCTGAAGGAAAACGCGCTTCCGCCAGACCAACTTCCCGTAGGCCGAGACTTCGAAGCGTCCGCCGGATCGCTTTCGCACAATGACCGTTGCCCGCTTCTGAATCGCCACCTCAGCACTCGTCGCGTCGTTCCAGACCGCGCGCAGGGTGGTCGATGGGCCCTGCAGCCAGTAGAAGGTCGACCACCCACCGCCCGCCTCGGTGATCGCCCCCGAGACCACCCGGAAGAAGTCGAGCCCGCAGTCCTTCGCCTGGATCTTCACGTCCTCTCCCGCTCGGCCGTTGTCCACCGAGCCCGAGAGCGTCACCCGCTGAGTGGAGAAGACGACGGTGGGCCGGGCCCGAAAGGTCACGCGATCGGCGGCAACCGCAAGCCGACTCGGCGGGCTGTCGTTAGCTCTGGCGGCGGCGCTCCCGCCGGAGGCGACCGAGCCCGCGAGACCGCTTCCCACGAGGGCCGCCAAGGCGGTCGTCATGATTGTCCAACGAAGACCTGTCATGTGCGGAGTGAGTTGCTCGTACCGGCGAGGTAGCAGGGACCCGCTTGCGAACGAGGGAAGACCGCGCGAATGAGTGTCCCTTTCGGAACGGCGAGGGTGAAGGTCGCTCGGGCTCCTTGACCACCAAGCGTGCCGCGCGGTGGACCGAAGCTCTCAGTGAGCAAAACTGACCTCACTGTCGACCACCTTCCCAAGCGATTGTCAAAGCTCTGGACGAGAGCGCGCTTGCGCCAGAACGTCGACTTCCCGATCGCCTCGACCTCGATCTTCCGCGAGGATTGCTTACGGATCTGGATCGTCGCGTATCTCCGAACCGTTAGTTCGGCGCTCGTCTCGTCTCGCCACACCGCGCGCAGCGTTGTGAGCCGGTACGGAAAGTAGAACGTCGACCAGTGGCCATCGTCCTCGGTGAGGGCTCCGGCGACGACGCGAAAGAATGGAGTGCCGCAGACCTTGCCCTCGATCGACACGTCCTCTCCGGGTCGGCCGCCGTCCACCGTCCCGAACACGGTTACCCGCGACCGTGAGGCGACGGCGGGTTGAATGCGAATGGTCACCCGCTCGCTGGCGACGCGGTGCTCCGCAGCCGCAGCGCTACCACCAGAGGTCACCGAGCCCGCCGAACCGCTTCCCACGAGGAGCGCGAGTGCGACTGCGGCAGTTGTCGAGCGGAAGGCATTCATGTGGTGAGTGTCCTGCTCGTGCCGGTCTCGTAACAGGGACCCGTCTGCGAACGAGGAAAGACCGCTCGGATGCGTGTTCCCTTGGCAAGCGAAACGGTGAAGCTCGCCGATGCTTTGTAGCCATCGTCGTCTGTCAGCACAACCGACTTGGCGGGCCGCCACCTGCCGAGACGCTGATCGAAGCGCTGGATCAAAGCTCGCTTGCGCCAAGCTCGACGCTGAAAGACGTTGACTTCGAAACGTCGCCCGGACAACGTCTTGAGGTCGATCCACGCACGCTTTCGTACCGCGACCTCCGCACTCGTTGCCTCATTCCAGACGGCGCGCAGGGTGGTCGAAGGACCTTGCCCCAGGTTGTAGAACGTCGACCAGCCACCACCGCGTTCGGTTATCGCTCCGTCGACGACACGGAAGAAGTCGAGCCCACAGTCCTTGGCTTGGATCTTGATGTCCTCGCCCGCTCTGCCATTGTCCACGGAACCGGACAACGTGACTACCGAGAGAGTGATCAACGGCTGGGCGCGAAGGGTCACGCGATCGGCAGCGACCACCAGCCGATTCAGCTGATTCTGCGCGGCATCGACGGCGCGATTCGACGGCGCGTCCTCGCCGAAGTACACGCGAGCCTCGACGTTGTAGCCGCCGATCCCCGCACGCAGCCGGTAGCGAGCAACGCTGTAGTACGGCCGAAGCCGTTCGGCGTCGGCGAATCGGAGCGGGAGCTCGCGAACGGGATGAGCGCCGTCCTTGGCCGGATCCCCACGGGGGCTGAACCTCACGCGAATTAGCACACCGTCCGCAGGAAGCAATCTGAGCGCAGCCAGCGAAACATCCGCGAAATCATCGCTCGGCTCGAGCGGCACGTTTGCCGCGATCGCTCTCGCCTCCCCCGCCTCGTCGAGCGTTCCGGACTGCATCACGTTCCAGCCGTGCGCGGGAAGAAACCCAAAGCCGACGAAGTTCCCACCGGCGCTTCCGCTTGGGGTCACCGCGCTACCCACTCCAAAACCGAGAGCGCTGCCGATGAGGAGCGCGGCGGCCGCCAAGACCGGCGCCCAGCGAAGACGTAGTCGGGAGCTCACGCGAGCGGGACCGGTCCCACCAGGCACCGCTCGCCGGTCGGAGGCGCGCGGAGGAGCTAGTCCGGTGCGCTGTTCGAGAAGGTCTCGCGCGCGCGCGACGCTCTGTTCATCCGGCTCCACGAACTCTCGACCGAGGTCTTTGAGCAGCTCGAGTTCGTCAGGCATCGTGCGTCCCTTCGCGCCGCAACTGAACGACGTTCTCGGTCGAGACGGATTCGAGCGCCTGCCGCAGCTTGCGGCGTGCGCGGTTCATACGCGAGCGAACGGTTCCGACCGGGATCCCGAGGACGTCGGCGATCTCCTGGTACTTGAGCTCACCCCACGCGTAGAGGAGGAGCGCCTCGCGATCGTAGTCGTCGAGCTGTTCGAGCCCAGCGACGAGCCGTCGCGACGTGTCGGCGTCGACTCGGTCGACCATGTCTTCTCCGCTCTCCCGTGGCTCGAGACCACCCGACGCAGCCAGGGCGCGAAGCTGACGCGCTTCGCTTCGGCGGTGATGGGCGAGCAAGTTGACGGCGATCCCGAGGAGCCACGAAAGCGCGCGCTCGAAGCGCGGGTCGTACGACGAACGGCGCTCGAACGCCCGTACGAACGTCTCCGCCGCGAGATCGTCGGCGACTGTTCGGCCGACGCGACGGCTGAGATAGCCGTAGACCGCGCGGTAGTAGCGGTCGAAGATGACCGTGAAGACCTCGGGCTCTGCCACGGATTGTGCGAAGACGAGACTGTCGGCTAGCCGATCCTCCTCCATTACCCGGTATTTCCCGACGCGCGTCAATTGGTTCACGGCCCGCCGACCGTTGGCACAAGCACCCGAAGTCCCACTGGATTGAGCGTCGAACTTCTCACGTCCGCAGCGTCGAGGTCACGCCGGCGAGATAGCAGGGTCGTGCCTGAGTGGACGGAACGACAACTCGAACGAGCGAGCCCTTTGGGACGGAAGCTTTGAAGTCCGTTCCGACGACGCTGGCCCTATCGAGCGCGACCTGCTTGACGGGCATCCAGGTGCCGAGGCGACGATCCTGGCGCTGGAAGAGCGCATATCGTGGCGAGAAGAGGGAGCTTCTTCCTCGCCACACGACGATCCGGAATGCGTTTGGCGCGAGCCGGCGCAGGTAAACACCGGCACGCACTCTGATCGTGACCGCGGCGCTAGCATTGCCGTCCCAGACGGCACGGAGAGTTGTGTTGAGACCAGGGTCGTATTCCGTAGACCAACCACCTCCGTCACGGGTCGTTGATCCTGCGACTACCCGGAAGTCCGGACTTCCGCAGTCCTTTGCTTGGATCGTCACCTGTTCTCCAGCCTTCCGGCTGTCCACAGAGCCGAAGAGAGTCGTGTGCTGAAACGCGGGCAGAGTCGACGGTCGAGCCACCATCGTCACGCGCTCAGAGGCGATGAACAGCCCGCTCAGTTGGCGCTGCGCTGCCTGGCGCATGCGCGCGGAGACTTGCTCGGCCCCGTAGTAGATGTGGACACGGACGTTGTAGCCTCCGACACCCGCTTGAAACAGACGTTCGCCAGAGTTGAATCGCTCAGGCTCGGTCCCTGCTATCCGCAACGGTAGCGCCCGCGGCTTGAACTCGGGATCCTCGCTGGGGTCGCCACGAGCCGAGAAAGTCGCGTAGAGCAGAATCCCGTGAGGCGGTAGGGACAAGAGAGATGCATCGAGCGTCCCCTCGAGATCCTCGCCCGGCTGGAGAGGAATGTTCGTGGCGATCGCGCCTGCCGCGCCCGAACCGAGCGGGTTGCGCGACTGCATTACCGTCCACCCACGCGCCGGAATGAACCCGAATCCGGCGGGTCCTGTGTCTGCCCCTCCGCTGGGTGTTACGGAGCTTCCCAACCCGAAGCCTAGTCCGCTCCCGAGGAGGAGCGCGCACGCTGCCGCGGCCACTGCCCAGCGGAGCCGGAGCCGCCTTCCGTTCGCGCGCATCGTCCGTGCCAAGGCAGACTCAACGGGGGTCGATTCGGCCCGCGCAAGCCGGGCGATCGCGTCCAGCTCGTCCTCGGACGGCGCTGGAATCTCACGCCAGAGGCGCGCGAGCAAGTGCTCGGTTCTCCGTTCGTCCAAGCCACTTGGTCTCCACCTCATGACAGCAGCTCCTCGAGCGCCCGACGTGCACGGGCGCTCCTCGATTTGACCGTGCCAATGCGAATGCCGAGCGTCTCCGCAACCTCCTCCTCAGTGAGCCCTAGTCGGTAACGGAGGATGACCACCTCCCGAAGGTGTTCCGGGAGGCTGCCAATGGCATCTCGGATCTCGAGCAGATTCTCGTCGTCATACGCAAGCGTGCCGAGTCCGTGCTCGTCTCCTCGAATCCGAGTGCCTGCGATCGCAGCAGCCTTGCGACTCGCGATCGAGACGAGCCACGGCCAGAACTTCTCGGGCTGCCTGAGGCCGCGTAGTCCCTGCCAGGCAGCCGTCATCGTCTCCTGGAGCGCGTCGCGAGCGTCGCTCTCGTTGCGTAGCCGCACCAGGAGATAGCGGTAGACGTCGGGCCCGCGGGTCACGACAAGCCTGTCGAACGCCGCGGAGCTCCCAAGCTGGGCGCGCCGAACGAGCTCGACTTCATCGAGCTCGTGGCGACCTGGTCGTTCCACGGCGTCCACGGCTACGGGGCCGAGATCGGGCATCCACTCAATAGTGGCCGACTGGGGGCGAAAAGTTCCATTGCAGCGCCGGGCCGCTCCGTCTGCCGTAGAAGGTGCTTTCTGCGGGCTGTCGATTGACGGTCTGGACAGCTGCTGCCTATCCTTGGGTGCTACTGGAACCCGAACACGCGAGGTTGTGTAGACAGGTCGTGAGGCTCAGCGTCGCACTCGTGGTAGCCGGCGTCTCGCTCCTGCTCGTGGGGACGACAGGAGGCGCGCCACCTCGCCCACTCATTCTGGGCGTCAGCTGGGAGGGCTCCGGACAGCTCGGCTGGATGGATGCTCGGACACTCGCCCCGGGCGGGCGCCGCGTCGACATCGGCCCGCCGCCAAAGGGAGTCGCTGCGCGCTCGCCGGACGGACGGACGATTGCACTCGGAAGCGGCACCGCGGTCGAACTCCGCTTCGTCGACGTGCGCGCGATGCGCGCGAGCGGGCGGCTCCTCGTGCGGGGCGCCGGGTTCCTGCTCGATGCGATATGGCCGAGGCCGAACCGCATGATCGCGCTACGCAGTGGAGAGGAAGCGGAGATCTTGGTCGTCGATCCGAGCGCCCACCGGGTGCTCGAGCGCCAGCCGCTCGAGGGGCACGTGGTGAGCGTGGCCCCGGCGGGGAAGCGCCTCGTTGCGCTGCTCGCTCCGAAGGGGACGATTGGCGAGGCGCGCCTTATGGTGGTCGGCGTGGGCGGAGGCATCCGGACCATGCCACTCCCGCAAGTGTCGGCTGGGTTTACGCCCCCGAGAACCGAGCAGGACGCGGGACGGCAGGCTTCGCCGGGCCTCGCCGTGAATCCTCGGGGAACGCGTGCCGTCATCGTCACCCCCGACACGCTCTTCGAGGTCGATCTCGACGGGCTCGCGGTGACGCGGCACCACCGCCTCGCAGCGCGCACTCCCGCCAGTGTCCACAAGGTGATCGAGGGGTGGGGACGACGCGTCGTTTGGCTTGGCGAAGATGCGGCTGCGGTTTTCGGGTGGACCGACTCGATCGAGGGCGACGGCGACCAGAGCACCCATGCAACGACGGGCGTCGAGTTCATCGACGTCACGAGCGGCGCTCAGCGGAGCCTGGACTCCACGGCGACAGGAGCGATGAGAGTTCGTGACGTCCTTCTCACCTTCGGTGGCTCGGCGCTGCGCGGATACGACCTCGCCGGCAAGCTGCGGTTCGAGCTGCTGCGCGGGCAAGATACGGGCTACGTCCAGCAGGCGAGGCGATGGATCTACGTCGGTCGCGACAACAGCACGAAGTTCACGATTGTCGATGCACAGGCAGGCCGAGTGGTCGGCACGGCAAGAACACCATCTCCCATCATCGTGCTCGGCAGCTAGCTCTGATGGGCCCGCCTGGACTCGAACACCCCTGCTAATCGGGTGTTTTTCGGTTCTGAGGGGGCACCCAGGGGGGCACCGTGCGAGCACGTGCGGCCTAAACGAACCTCTTTCGGCGAAACAGCCGGCGTGCAGCGCGTCGAGGATCTTTCTACCGTCACTTGTCGAAATCCCAGTCGTCTACGAGCTCGGCCTCTTCCTCTCGTGTTACACAGCCTGGGCACACGCCGATCATGAGTCCCCCAGGCTCCGTGTCGCCGCTGGCCTCCCATGCCGCGAAATCGAGATCTTGAACGTGGCCGAGCCTACGACAGCGAATACAAACGATCTCCTCGTTCATCGGAGTACCTCCTCGTAGTCGAGTTCGGCCCCGTCGATCATGACGTGGCTGTAGGTGTCGGCCGTGATCGAGAGCTTGCGCTGACCCACGAAACGCGCGATCTCGGCCCATGAGCGCCCCTGACGATGGAGCAGGGAGATCCTCCTATGTCGGAGATCGTGCGGGGAGAACACCGGCACGCCGGCAGCGCGGCACGCCCGAGCGATCGCAGTGCGGAGCCGGTCGGCCGATACGCCGGGGAACAGTCGCGCGGATCCGTCTCGATCCTCGCGCGGCGGGAGCGTGGCTTCCAGCGCGTCTGCGAGTACGTCGGGGAGCTCGACCCACAACGCCGAGCGCGTCTTGGTCGCCGATGCCCGCAACCGGACGCGCTGGTCTCGCTCGTCGTAATCGCCCACGGTCAGCGTGTCGACCGATGCGACGCGGGCACCCGACCAGTCGAGCCAGAGCAGCGGAAGCCGGTAGGAGGGCGCTAGGAGCCGATACACGGCCTCTACGTGTTCGGCAGTCGGCGGGACGAGCTCCTCATGCTCCTCGTGCGGCAGGCGAATCGACTTCGCCCTCGCCGGGTTCGGATCGAGCCCGCATTCGTCGAGCACCGCGGCGAGGTACTTCACGGACTTGCGGATCGTCTCCCGACGCTTGCCGGCCGCGCTCAGGTTCCTGACCAGCTCGGCGACGTCAGTAAACGTGATCTCGTCGACCGGGCGGGTTCCCAGAATCGGCAGGACACGCCCGAGCGCCACCCGATGCAGGACGCGGGTGGACTCCGAGACGTCGACCCGACTCGCCCGCCACCGCTCACAAGCCACTGCGACAGTCTCAGCGGCGTTCTCCGGGGCGAGGAGCCGGAGGTCTGGTACTCGGAGCGATGCGAGCTCACCAGCTACCCACGCCTTGCGCGCGAGCGCCTCGCGCTTCGTGGCGAATGACCCCGCGTATCGGGAGGCGCTTTCGCGCCCCCCGACTCGGAACTCCACGCGGAATCGGACGCCGTGTTTGCCCTGGCGCCGCTCGATCCACGTACTAGGCATCGAAGATCCCGTCCAACACCTCTCGGAGCAACTCCCGGCCCCGCTCGTGACCCGCATCGTTCAGGTCAACGCGCGGTCCGCCCTCATCGTCGTTCTCGGGCCATGGGCCGAGAACCTCATCAGCGACACGGGATGCCTTGCGTTCGAGCTGGTCGCAGAGCGGAGCGGGGTGGGAGCCTCCAAGCCAGGCCATCGCATCGGAGACGCCGTTGACCTCGAGGAGCAGGTCCATAACCGCTTGGCGATCGAGCGTGACGGTCTCGGTGACGGTGTCAGCGGGCATCGTCGGCCTGGAAGTCGTCGATTCCTTTTCTATGGCCTCGATCTCGCCGCTTAGCTCGTCAACGCACTCTCTGCCGTCGGGCGGCACCCCGAGTTCGTCGAAACGTGCCTCTTCATCCGCGAGGGCGGCCTTGACCTTCTCCAACCTCGCTCTGATCTCGGCGACGTGCTCATCGACGTCGCGAGTGGTGGCCATTACGGCCTCCTTTCAGCGCAAGGCCCTCCGAGCGCAGTGTGTACGCACTGGCCCGGAGGGCCTGCGCATCGTGACAGGTACATCAGAGGGTGCGTGCCGTACATCACGCATGGCCCGCAGGGTACTCCTCCTGTCCGACGTCGGCAAATCACGCTCTCACCGATCGCCCGCCGCTGCCTCGATCTCGCGCACGCTGGGAGCAGGCATCAGCGCCTCGGCCGTCGGCATCGACTCCAGAAATGCTCTCGCCTCCGCTGACTGGAGACCGCCCGCCACGAGCTCGGTCTGCACATCAACGGAGTGGCGCTCGATCTCGGTCTTGGCGGCTTTCTCCAAGGCGGCGAAGCGTGTACGGGCGACCTTACGCAGCTCCTCGACTCTGCTCCGGGCTGCGTGCTCTCCGCGCGAGAACCAGCCCGCGGCGATGCTCGGTGCGAATCGATCGGGGATGCCGAGCTCGCGGCACCGCTCGGCGATGCGTTCGTTCGCCTGGTCGACCACGGCAGCCACAGCGGCGTGTGCCTCCTCCCACACGGCCTGGTCGTTCAGGTGGTAGTCGGTCGCGACCTGGCTCTCGAAGTCCGCCATCATCTCCGCCGCCCGCTGCGATGCCGCAGCTTTCGCCAGCTTCTCCCGCCGCCTGACGAGCTTTGCGAGCTCCTCACGTTCGGCCTTTGTCATCTGGTCGGCCATCTTTTCCTCCCTTGGTTGAGAACTTCACGCCCGCACCCGATCGCCCCGATACGTCGCACGCTCTCGCCACTCGAGGAAGTCGGAGACCCGGATCATCGGCCGGCTGTAGCCCTCCCAGACCTCCACCGGGCATGAACGAAAGATCGCGTCGACGGCGCGGCGTTCGTAGCCGAGCTCGGCGAGATCGGAGCGTGTGAGCACGGCGTCCGGGTTCGCCAGGCGGTCGGCGGCGGTAGGACGGGCGCTCATGGCTTCGATATACCCTTGACGGTATATAAGCCCAGAGATATACTCGGACTCGTGTGGGAAGTCGAAATTACCGATGAGTGCAGGGAGTGGTACGAGGCGCTCAGCGAGGACGAGCAGGCACCAGTCGACGCGGTGGTGGAGCGATTGGAGCAAACAGGACTCGCCCACTAGGAACCTCTATCCGGATCCTGTTCGTGTTCGACCCGCGTCGAACGGCGATCCTGCTGCTCGGCGCAGACAAGGCTGAGCACGGCTGGAAGCGGTGGTATCGCGACGCGATTCCGGAGGCCGAGCGACTGTACAACGAGTACCTCGAAGAACTGCGAAAGGAGGGATTGGTTGAATGAGCGGACGAACGAAGTGGAAGGACGTCGAGCACAAGGCTTCGCCCGAGCGTCTTGCGGAGGCCCGCCTCGAGCTCGCTGAGGCGCTGACGCTTGCCGAGCTCCGGCACGCGCGCGAGATGACGCAGGTGCAACTCGCGAACTCTCTCGGCGCTACCCAGCCGGCGGTTTCTCGCATCGAGCACCAGACGGACGTCTACGTCTCGACGATCCGCAGCTACATCCAGGCGCTCGGCGGCGAGCTCGAGATCAGCGCGCGCTTCGGCGGGACCGTCGTGACGATCAACGGCTTCGAGAGCCTCGCCGAGGCCAGCGAGCCTCACACGGCTGGGGTCTAACTCAGGCCCCAGCCGCGCCGATACCACAGTGGGCGCTGGACGCCTGCGATCCCCGTTCCAGGCGAATTTCCGCGCGTCCGCTTTCAGGCGAAACGGGCCGTCGGCGCCCGCGTCCTGATCTTGATTGCACGAAAATGGGCCTGGAGCGGGGATCGTAGGCGGATCTCCCCACCGAGGCACCGGGGGCGACGACACTCTCGTTGCCGTTCTCGCCACTTTCTCTCGCGGGACACGAGGGCGGGGATTGCAGGCCGGTGAGCCCGCCGAGGTATGCGCCCTCATGTCTTCACTCCTGCGCGTCGCCGTTCTTCAGCGCCGGGTAGCCACGCGAGACGGCCGAGGCGATGCTGCCTGGGGCGCTGGAGTCTCGCCCCTTCGACGTCGAGGTAATCGGTGCGGATCTCGACGGCCTGCCTCGCTGCCGAGCCGTCGCGGTAGCCCGTGCGTCGAGCTGCCTCCTGCCAACTCCCGCACTCGACGAAGGCGATCGCGGCGTCGTGGGCCCGTATGTCGCGCTCGCTCTCTTCGAGCTCGACGTTCAGCCCGGCGATGAGCCGATCGAGGCGGGCGACATGTCGCGCCCGTTGCCTCTCCGCATAGTCGATAGCACCGGCGGCCTGTGCCTTCGAGATCGAGCGCGGCCGACGCTGAACGAGTGCGAGTAGACCCTCCTGGTTGAGACGCCAGAGCTGCCGAGGGCTGGCGAGCCCGAGCGGGTCCCTCAGCTCGCGAACCTCACCGGTCGGCGAGACGAACGACGTCACGGAGCGCGTCTGCAGGCGCTTGAGCCGCGGTGGCACTAGAGCCCCGGTTCCTTCATGCCGCGACTTCCTGCGCGCACGTCCCCCGACTGATGACGGTAGGACGTCACGTACCCCGCTTTGAGGAGTCTGAGATTCACGACGCCTGAGCCTCCTCTCGCCAGACCGCGGCCAGGCGCTCGATCTCGTCGGCGTCGACGTCCTCCGTCGAGCCCGTAAGAGCAGCTGGTGAGGAAGAACCAAGCTCACCCGTTTTGTCGTCGAACGTGGAGTCAGAAGAATTAGAGAGATGGTCTTCCGACATTTCGGGTGAGTCCGATTTGGCTTGAACGGGAGGTTTCCCGATCCCCTCCCAAAACTCGCGCGCCGTCGCTGACGGCCGCCAAACGTTCGCCGCGTTGTCCTTCTCTCCGGCCTTGCCACGGGTGAGCAGTCCGTGTGCGACGAGCTCCTCGATCGCCCGCTCCGTCGTCCGCGTCGGAAGATCGAGCAGTGTCGCGAGCTCGGCCGTCTTCTTCTCTCCGTGCTCGAGCAGGTGCAGGAGCGCCTCTCTCCTCGGTGACGGAATCGAATCGAGCCCGATCTTCGTCACCGTCCGCCAGATCGTCTCTCGGTCGAGCCCCATGACGCCGAACGCGCAGGTGAGCTTCTGCAACTGGCGGGCGATCCGCACCGGCCCCTCCGAGTCATGCACCAGGACGATCTCGCGCGAGTACGCGTCTCGGTCGACGGGGCTCCGGGCGCGACAGACGAGCGACGAGAGCGAGACGATGAGGTTCTCTTCGTCCTCGTCGAGCTCCCGCATCCGAATCTCAGCGCTGCCGAGCCCCGCGAAGTACGACGAGACGACGTCGCGCAGCGTGGCACGCATTGCCGCCGTGTCCTTCGTCTTGAGGGCAAGCCTCACCATCTCCTGCTCGCCGGCCTCTGCGATCCTCACCGTCAGCCAGCGCTCTCCCAGCGCAGTGAGAACGGCGTGGTGGCGATCGAGCGCGGTCGTGGCAGCTCCGATCAGGCCTAGATGACCGTCCCACTCGAGGCGTTTGCCCCCGTCGACGCCAACGTCTCGCGAGTAGCGCCCGTCGAAGATGTCTCGGAGCGCCTGCAGAACCTCAGCACGCGAGTCGCGGTGCATGGACAGGATCGCGCCTAGATCCTTGACGACGAGGATTCCACGCTCGCCGACCTCTTTCAGGATCCCGCCCTTTGCGTTCTTGGCACGCTCCTTGGAAGATGTCCCGGAGAGCAACGCCGGCTCGGTCAGCTTGCCGGTCAACCGCACGTCCTCGAGGCCGACGACCGAAACGACGATCTCCGTCTTGCCTCGCGAGGAGCCCGCGACGACGATCAGCCAAACGGGATCGCCGTCGGCCATGCGGTTCGCGAGGACAGTCGCCAGGACCGCGTAGAGCGGAGTCGGATCGGGAAGGTAGAGGTAGCGCTCGAACATCCCCCTGACCTGCTCGAGGGACGTCGCCGGCGTCGGCGTAGCGCGGAAACCATCCATCACCGGCTCGACGCTCACGCCGCTCGCCCTTCGAGTAGCTCGCGCTCCGCCCTTAGCCTCTCAGCACGCGACATGAGCTCGCGAGCCTCGCGCCACTCCAGGACGCTCTCGATCGCTCTTCTGACGTGCGCGCACGGCGGGTACTCGGCAGCACACGAGGCGCAGTTGGCGCGGTGCTCGAAG
>Ga0208612_1000151_pt1 | contig 37970 bp, 37 predicted proteins | sample AntDryMetagUQ889_FD_188089 | JGI IMG/M metagenome (GOLD analysis project Ga0208612, IMG submission 188089) | Polar desert microbial communities from Antarctic Dry Valleys - UQ889 (SPAdes) | ecosystem: Environmental > Terrestrial > Soil > Desert | place: Antarctic Dry Valleys | collected 2008-12-31 | reverse complement strand
ACGTCTTATCAGCGGCTCTGGAGCGCGTCGAGCGCAATTCCGAGCGCGATCGCGAGGCGACGGTCGATTGTTCGGGCGACGTCCCCGGAGAGATCGAGGTCGTAGGTGTCCCGCACGCCAAAGCGTCGGTTCAGGTCGCCGAGGTGTCGAGCACCTGAGTCGATCGTGAAGTGAAACGGGATCGGGATGAAGTCGCCGTAGGGGACGGCATCGATCACACGCCGGAGGATCGCGACCGGCACCGAGCGCTCCTTCGCGATCGCGAGCTCCTGCTCCGCCGCGTCGAGCACCTGCCAGGTCGAGCGAAGGAGCGATTTGCCGAACACCTTGCCGAGCACGCCCAGCTTCTCGCCTTCCGGCGTGGTCACGTCGTAGCGCCCCCCGAACTCCATCAGGGCTCGTGCCTTCAGACGGAACAGCTCGTTCGTCTCGCTCTCGTCGGCGAAGAAGCGGATGTCCTCCTTGATCGCGAGCCGCTTCTGGCGGACGAACGCGATTGCCTGGCCCTCGGCCGAGATCCGATAGAGATTGGCCATCGGGCGGATCAGCTGGTCGATCACGAACCGGTCCGCGGCGCTCCAATCAGAGATCATGCGGGCGATCCTATGCGGTCGTTAGAGTTGTCCGCGGTCGTCGACGACGGGAGTAACACGCATGGCGGTACGCGAAGCGGAGCCGGTCGGTTCGCTGAGTGAGGTGAGAGAGGCGGGCCTCGATCGCGAGGACCTCCTCGGGATCTACCGGAACCTGCTCGTCACACGCGCCATCGAGGAGCGCGGACACATCCTCTACAAGCAGGGGAAGATCCCCGGTTCCTTCTACACCGGTCGCGGTAACGAAGCGTCCGCCGTAGGCGTCGCCACGGCGATGGGCCCGAACGACGTCGGTACCCCGCTGCACCGCGATATGGGCGTCCATGTCACGCGCGGGGTCGAACCCTGGCGGATCTTTGCCCAGTACATGGGTCGCGAGGATGGCCCGACGCACGGCCGCGACGGCAACGTCCACATGGCCGATGCGCGCCTCGGCATGATCGCGATGGTCAGCCACCTGCCGGCGATGTTGCCGGTCGCGGTCGGTTGCGCCCTGGCCTTCCGGATCCGACAGGAGAAGCGGGTCGCGGTCGGCTGGTTCGGTGAAGGAGCATCCGCGCGTGGCGACGCGCACGAGGCCATGAATCTGGCCGGAGTCCGGCAGCTGCCCGTTGTCTTCATCTGCGACAACAACCAATGGGCGTACTCGACGCCTACGCACCTCGGCTATGCCGTCGAGCACCTCGCCGACCGCGCCGCCGCCTACGGGTTCGAAGGCGTCGTCGTCGACGGCACGGACGTGCTCGCGGTGTATCGCGAGACCAAGAACGCGATCGAGAAGGCACGCGAGGGCGGCGGCCCGACGCTGATCGAGTCCCAGACCCTGCGGATGGAGGGCCACGCCGTCCACGACGACGCCTTCTACGTGCCCAAGGAGCTCTTCGAGGAGTGGGCCAAGCGCGACCCGATCGAGCGCTACCGCACCTGGTTGCGCGAGAACGCGGAGCTGACCGACGAGGAGGAGGACGAGATCGCGGGGCGGGTGAAGAAGCTCCTGAACGACGCGCTCGCCCGCGCTGAGGAGTCGCCGCAGCCGGATCCGGCGACGCTGCTGGAGGGCGTCTACGCGACGCCGGAGGACCTCGACACGCCGCACCACAAGTAATGGCCGAGCTGACCTACCTCCAGGCGATCTCCGACGGGCTCCGTAGCGAGATGCGCCGCGACGACCGGGTCTTCGTGATCGGCGAGGACGTCGGCGTCTACGGCGGCGCGTTCAAGGTGACGCTGGGCTTCCAGGAGGAGTTCGGTTCGTGGCGCGTGATCGATTCGCCGCTCGCCGAGACGGCCATCGTCGGCGCCTGCACCGGCGCGGCGATGATGGGCATGCGCCCGGTCGCCGAGATGCAGTTCGCGGACTTCGTCTCCTGTGCCTGGGACCACCTCGTCACCGTTGCCGCGAAGCAACGGTTCCGCGCGGGTACGCCCGTCCCGATCGTGGTCCGGCTTCCCTCCGGCGGAGGCTTCTCCGGCGGCCCGTTCCACTCGCAGAATCCAGAGAGCTCATTCGCGCACATCCCGGGGCTCAAGTGCGTCTGCCCCGCGACTCCAGAGGACGCCAAGGGGCTCCTGATCAGCGCGATCGAGGATCCAAATCCCGTGCTCTTCTTCGAGCACAAGCACCTGTACCGCAGGATCAAGGGCGAGGTGCCGGAGGGGCGCTACACGGTGCCGTTCGGAAAGGCGCGAACCCACCGGGAGGGTGAAGACGTCTCGGTGATCACGTGGGGCGCGATGGTCTACACGGCCGACGAGGCGGCGAAGAAGCTCGAGGCGGAGGGCGTCTCGGTGGAGATCGTCGACCTGCGCACCGTGATGCCGTGGGACCGCGAGGCCGTGCTGGCGAGCGCGCGCAAGACGTCGAAAGTGCTCGTACTCCACGAGGACACGCGGACAGGTGGCTTCGGCGCCGAGATCGCGGCCACGGTCGCCGAGGAGGCGTTCGAAGATCTGGACGGTCCCGTCAAGCGGATTGCGGCCCCTGACACGCCGGTGCCCTTCTCGCCGGTGCTCGAGAAGGCGTTCATTCCCCAGGTCGACGATGTCGTCGCAGGGCTCCGGGAGCTCGCGGCCTACTAGGAGGACACGCTCTTGGCCACGAACACGCAGATCGACGTCGTCATGCCCCAGATGGGCGTTTCCGTCTCGGAGGGGACGATCACGAAGTGGCTGAAGCAGGAAGGCGAGCCGATCGCCGCCGACGAGTCGCTGCTCGAGATCTCGACGGACAAGGTGGACACGGAGGTGCCGAGCCCGGGCGAGGGCGTCGTCGCGAAGATCCTCGTCCAGGAGGGCGAGACGGTCGAGGTCGGCACTGTTCTGGCGGTCATTGCGCCGGAAGGCGCGGACGTGGAGGCGCCGTCGCAGGACGGCGAGATGCCGCCCGCTCCCGCGACGCAGGAGGCGGCCGACGAGGCCATGGCGTCCGCGAGTGAGGGTGTCGGTGACGTCTCTCAGGCCTCCGAGCCCTCGACTCCGCCACCCGCGCCCTCACCGGCCGCGGCCGGTGAGAACGGCAAGACGTTCCTCTCCCCGGTTGTGGCGCGGATCGCCTCAGAGCACGGCGTGGACGTGAGCCAGATCCAGGGCACGGGTACTGGTGGCCGCGTGACGAAGAAGGACATCCTGGCCTTCGTCGAGTCGAGAACGGCCACTCCCGCGGCTGCGCCCGCGGAGACACCTCAGGAGCCAGAGCCACAGGCGGCTGCGGCTCCGCCTCCGGTCGCACCGCCGCCGCCTGCTCCCGCGCCTCTGCCGCCGCAGGCGGCGCCTCTGCCACAGCCGCAGGCCGTGGCGGGTGAGCCCGCTCCAGGCGAAGCCGTGGAGCCCATGAACGCGATGCGCAAGGGGATCGCGGAGCACATGCGCCGCTCGCTCGACACCTCGGCGCATGTGACGAGCGCGATCGAGGTCGACATGTCGAGGGTCGTCGCGATCAGAGAGAAGCTGAAGCCGGAGTACGAGTCCGCGTACGGCGTGAACCCCACGTATCTCGCCTTCGTGGCCCGTGCGACGGTCGAGACGCTCCGTGACTACCCGTGGATCAACGGCGAGATCCGCGGCGACAAGATCGTGACGCGGAACTTCGTCAACCTCGGCTTCGCGGTCGAGCTCGCAGACGGCAAGGGTCTGATCGTGCCGGTGGTGAAGAACACGGAGGGCCTGAACCTGCTCGGGATGGCACGAGCGGTCACCGAGATCGCTGCCCGCGCGCGCGAGAAGAAGCTGATGCCCGACGACGTCCAGGGCGGAACCTTCACGATCACGAACCCTGGCGGCTACGGCACCTTCCACGGCACGCCGGTGATCAGCCAGCCGCAGGCCGGCATCCTCGGCACCTACGCGGTCGTGAAGCGGCCGTGGGTGGTGCAGGACGAGCTTGGCAAGGACGTGATCGCAGTCCGGCCGATCATGAACCTGACGCTCACCTACGACCACCGCCTCGTCGACGGTGCTCTTGCGGGCCGCTTCCTGCGCGACCTGCGCGAGAAGCTCCAGAGCTGGGGCGAGAGCGATTACTAAGGGCGCCTACGTCATGCAACTCGGCCTCGTGCCCTACCGCGAGGCCTGGGAGCTGCAGCGCTCGCTCGCCGGAGCGGTCTCCCAGGGCGCGATCCCCGACACGATTCTCCTGCTCGAGCACCCGCCGGTCGTGACCACGGGCAGGCGGACGGACGAGGGGGAGCTGCACATTCCGGATGGGACAGAGGTCGACCTCGTCGAGACCGATCGTGGCGGCAAGTCCACCTTTCATGGCCCCGGCCAGCTCGTCTGCTACCCGATCCTCGACCTACGCCGGCACGGGCAGGACGTGAAGCGCTACTGCCGCGACCTCGAGGAGGCGCTGGTCCAAACGCTGGCAGCATTTGGACTAGAAGGGCAACGGATCGAGGGATTGACCGGCGTCTGGCTCACTCGTCCGCCGCGCAAGATCGCCTCGATCGGGATCCACATCTCGAAGTGGGTCACGACCCACGGCTACGCCTTGAACGTTGACCTCGACCCGGCTCCGTTCACCCAGTGGATCACGGCCTGCGGGCTCGAGGACGCGGCCTTCACCACCATCGCGCGCGAGCTCGGCCGGCCCGCGACGGTGGACGAGGTGCGCCCGCACGCGCTCGACGCGCTCGCAGAGGTCTTCGGCCTCGAGCTCGACGAGCTGCCGGCGGACGCTGGTCACGGCCTCTGGCCGCAACCGCTCCACGAGCAACTCGCTGCGAGGGCCTGAGCTCTCTCTAGACTGGCCGCATGAGGTTGTTGTCGTGTGGGACGCTGCTGCGAGCTGCGCGCGGAGCCGGGCTTTGCCCGGCGGGAGCGCAGAAGCGTGCCCTGGGAGACATGCGATGAAGGAGGGGGCTCGTGGGGGAACCACGGGTTCCCCCACGGTTGTCGCCGAGCGGCCGCGCCGGCCCGAATGGATGAAGGTGCGCGCGCCGAGCGCAGACTCGCGCTATTTCGACGTCAAGAAGCTCCTGCACGGCCTGTCGCTGCACACCGTCTGCGAGGAGGCGCGCTGCCCCAACATCTCCGAGTGCTGGGGCCGCGGGACGGCCACCTTCCAGATCCTCGGCGACACGTGCACGCGCGCCTGCCGCTACTGTTACGTGCACTCCGGCCGCCCTGAGAGCGCGCCCGACGCGCTGGAGCCGCTCCGCGTCGGCCAGGCCGCCGCGCAGATGGAGCTCAAGCACGTCGTCGTCACCTCCGTCGACCGCGATGACGTCCCCGACCGAGGCGCAGGCCACTTTGCCGCGACGATCCGCGCGATCAAGTCGAAGCTGCCGGAGGCGAGCGTCGAGGTGCTGACGCCCGACTTCCTCGGCGTGGAGGAGGAGGCGCTCCGCACCGTCCTCGCCGCGCGGCCGGAAGTCTTTAACCACAACATCGAGACCGCGCGCCGGCTCCACCCCTCGATGCGGGGCGCCAAGGCGAGCTACGACAAGGCGCTCTGGTTGCTGGGCCGGGCGAAGGAACTGGCCGATTACCCGGTGCTGACCAAGTCGGGGATCATCGTCGGGCTCGGCGAGACGAACGAGGAGGTCGTCGAGACGATGCGGGATCTGCGGGCACACGAGGTCGACGTCGTCACGATCGGCCAGTACCTGCAACCCTCGTCCAAGCACGCGAGGATCGACCGCTGGGTGCATCCGGACGAGTTCCGGCGCCTGCGTGAGCAGGGCGAGGCGCTCGGCTTCGGCTCGGTCTTCGCCGGGCCGCTCGTCCGCTCGAGCTACCGGGCCGACGAGCAGCGCCATGCGGCCGAGACCGGCCGCGGCGCCGTCGCGTACTGAGTGAGGCACGTGTTTCGGCTCGAATCGGTGAACCTGGGCCGGCCGAAGACGATCGTGCTCGGAACGCGGTCGGTCGAGACCGGCATCGACAAGCAGCCGGTCGAGCGCGCGTTCGTCGGCAGACTCGGTCTCTCCGGCGACACCATCGCCGACGAGATGCATCACGGCGGACCCGATCAGGCGGTGTACCTCTACAGCCGCGCGGACTACGCGTGGTGGGAGGCGGAGCTCGGCGTGCCGCTTGCGCCGGGCACGTTCGGCGAGAATCTGACCGTCTCCGGGCTGGGTGAGGAGCCACGGCCCGGTGACCGGCTGCGCATCGGAGGAGCCGTGCTGGAGCTCACCGCGCCGCGCGTCCCGTGCGCGGTCTTCGCGGATCGGATGGGCGAGCGGGCGTGGGTGAAGCGCTTCCGGGCGGCCGGGCGCCCGGGCGCCTACGCACGCGTTCTGGAGGAGGGCGAGGTCGAGGCCGGCGACGCGGTCGAGCTGATTCCGACGGACGAGCCTCACCCCTCGCTCCGCGACCTGTTCCGGCTCTACTACGACCGTAAGGCGCCGGCCGACGAGCTCCGGCGCGCCCTCGCCGCGCCGATCGCAGAACGCGAGCGGCACGAGCTCGAAGAGCGGCTCGCGCAACTCGCCTGAACGGTGGCGGGCCCCGTCTTCGAGGCCCGCCACCGTCAGTCGATACCGCTGGAGCCTAGGGTGCGGGCACCAGATCGGCCTGAGGTGCACCGTTCGCATCGTCGTGCGTGACGATCATCCAGCCCTTGGCGCCGGTGGTGAACGCGTTCGGGAGGATCCGCTGGAGCAGCGGGAGCTCGATGACGCCCGTTGCTCCCGGGGCGAGCGCAACCGGGTTCGGCGTGAACCCGGACCTGAGGATCGCCTGCGTCGAGATCTCGGCGACCTCCGTGACGTCGTCGAATGTATTGACGTCCGGCGTGGCCTCGTCGCCGTCATCCCCGGGGATGAGAGAGAAGGAGGCCACCTGGAAGGTGAACGGCTCCAGCAGCGCGAGGCTAACCTGCCGAGTCCCGAGCCCGATGTCGCTTGCCAGCAGCGGCAAGAGCATCGTCGAGCCGTTGAGCGGAGCCTCGGCCACCCACGCGTTCACCAGATCGCCGCTCTGGGCGTCGAAGATGAGCGAGGCGAACCGCCCGTCGAACGAGCCGGCCAGCACGGCGCCGATGTCGATTCCGACGACGAAGAAGTCCGCTTCGCCGTCATTGTCGGTGTCGATCGCGATGTCGAACTCGCTCACGGACGGGGTGGAGTAGAACCCGTGGACGTTGATCGCGAAGACGAGCGCCCGGTCGAGCCCGGTGCCGCAGGCGCCGATGGGATCGCTCCCGCAGAGCGCCTCACGCGGCAGGACCTGGAGGCCGACGGCACGGATGTCCGTCGAGCCTTCGGGGTGCGTCGTGTCCTTCGGGTCCTCGAGCGCCCAGATGAACGGATCGGCGAGGCCGGCGTGGATGCCGGTGTTCCGCACCTGGATCGCGCTCTGGAAGCCGGAGGTCATACCCGTGACCTCCACGTTCGAGAGTCCCCGCGGGACCCACATGTACGGCACCCGCAGGGCATAGAGGCCCGGACCGGCAGCCGTCGGGGTCGCGACGACGTTCCCCCGCACCGCGTGCGCGAGGAAGCCGAAGTTGGACGCGACCGCATCGGGCAGCGCCGCGACCTCGGCCGCGGTCAGCGAGGCCGTCACGTTGATCGTCTTGGAGCCACCGGCGGGCACCGCGACGGGGTTCTCGGAGAACGTGAAGTCGGCTCCCCACTGGTTATCGGTCGGGGCCACCGTCAGGTTGTAGGTCAGCGCCGTCCCGCCGGTGTTGTGGATCGTCAGCGAGTGGTTCTCGCTGTACGCGGCGGTCAGCTGGTCGTAGCCGTAGCTGAGCGTGTTCCTTCCGCCGGCAGTCGTCGTGAGAGCGACGGTCGCGACGGCCCGATCGGCCTGGATCGCCCCGGCACCCGCTCGCTGCGGGTCATACCCGGACGCGATCTTCGACGGGCCGGCCTCGGCCGTGTTCATGAGCGCACCCTTGACGAACTCGGGCGACCAGGTCGGGTGCGCCTGCCGGACGAGCGCGGCGACGCCGGCCGTGACCGGGGCGGCCATGGACGTACCGGAGAAGTACGCGCCGCGGAAGCCGCTGTCGACGTTGGTCGAGAACACCGAGACACCCGGCGCCGTGACGTCCGGCTTCTGGAAGCTGTCCACGTTCCGGGGGCCGTTCGACGTGAACGACGCGAGTGTCATGAAACCGGGGTTCCTGACGGTTGTCGGAGTCAACGTGACGCTCTGGCCGTCGGCCGCAACGAGCCGGTCACCGTCGTCCACCGGGCTCGGACCGAGCACGCCACGGACGCCGAGGAACGGGATCGTGACGAGATACTCCTCGCCCGTATCCGGGTTCGACTCGATCGGGCCCTCGAACGGCGGGAAGGCCGTACTCGTGTTGATCATCACGACGGCGGCTGCTCCGGCCTTCTGGCCGTAGACGGCCCGGGCAACGCGCGCGCAGGAGCCGCGGACGACTACGACGAGCTTGCCCGCCACACCGACGTAGTCGCTCTGGTTGCAACCGAGCGCGACGGTGCCGTTCGGGTTGCGAAGCACCTTGACCTGCAGCTGTCCCGCGGGGAGCGGCGCCTCGTTCGCGTTGATCGAGGGAACGCTGCTGCCGTCTTGCAGGTTGATGCTCGCCCCGAGGAACTCGGCGCGCGAGGCATCCATCGCGGCTACCGCGACTGCGCGGTCCGCCACGCTGGGTGAGCCAGTGATGTAGGCGCCGCGACCGCTGTTGCCCGCCGATGCGATCACGCTCACGCCCGCAAGGGCGGCATTGTTGGAAGCAATCGCGCCCAGCTCGTCGGTGCGGCCGAAGGGCGAGCCGAGCGACATGTTGATCACGTCGGCGTCGTCGGCGACCGCGCGGTTGATGGCCGCCACGACCACGTCCTCGGACGCAGAGCCGCCGCAACCGAAGACGCGGTAGGCGAGGATCTGTGCCAGGGGGGCCATGCCGGGGCCGATCAGGAAGTTCACGGTGGCGTGAGTCGTCGGCGTGTACGGCCCCCTGTAGGTCGTACCGTTCTGATTCACCCCATACCCTGCGGCCGTGCCGGCCACGTGTGAACCGTGCCCGTCGCAATCGAGGGGGTCGGGATCGGGATGCGGGATCGGATCGCCCGGCTCCTCAGGGTCGTCGGGAGCGGCGCTAGCGTCGTAGTCGTCACCGACGAAGTCGTAGCCGCCGATGACCTTCTCGTTGAACTCGTCGCCCTCGAGCGTCGTGTCTCTCTTGTCGGCATCCTCGTAGGCGGCCTCGGTGCCTTTGCCGCCGAACGTCGCATGCGTGTAGTCGACGCCGGTGTCGATGATCGCGATCTTGATCCCTTGACCCTTGAAGCCTGTCGGGCCATTCCACACCGTCGGCGCATTGACGAACTGCGCGGAGGCGGTGTTGTCCGGGGTGTATGTCCGGGCGATCCGCACCCGCTTGACGCCGGGGATGGCGCCGAGCTCGGCGAGCTTGCCCGCACCGATCGTCACGGACATGCCATTGACGGCGTCCTGGTAGGAGAACACGACGGTGCCGCCGAGGGCAGCCACCTGGGCGGCGATCCCCTGCTGCTGCTGCTGCAGCTGCGCCCGAATCGCGTTTCGCTGGGCTGCAGTCAAATTTTGTTTCGCATCCCGCTCGGCCACCGAAGCCCCGGTGAGCTGGAGGAGGACGCGCACCGGGCCCGTACGGCGCTGCAAGGCCGGCTTGAAGTCTGCGTAGTTATAGGCACCAAGAAGGCGTGAGAATCTCTTCTCTGATGTGTCTGCAAATGCGCTGATGCCGCTCGCCTCCGGCGACGGCTGAGCTGTGGCGCCCGTGGCCAGCGCGGCTACGAGCGAGCCTACAATGAGGAGCATTGCTCCCCGCGGTACTCCGCGTCTCATTCCCCTATCCTCTCGTTCGCGTCGTCTCGCCGGTCGAGACAGCTGCGGCGCGGCAAGTCTACGCCGTGTCGTCGCAAGTTGCACGGGTAGGCTTTTCGCTCCGAGCAGCCGCTTAGGGTCGGGAACCGCCTACTCGTGTGGCTTCGCCATGCGGCGGAAGTCGAGCGCGTCGTCGAGCGTGGCTTCGTCCACACCGGCGTCACGGGCCACCTCGCGGAGGGGCCGGCCCGTGGTAGCCGCACTCTTCACGATCTCGGACGCCTTGTCGTAGCCGATGTGCGGGTTGAGAGCTGTCGCCGCGGACAACGTCAGCTCCGCGTAGCGCTCGCACTGCTCCCGGTTCGCTTCGATCCCCGCCACGCACTTCTTGTCGAGCAGGCGAGCGGCAGACGCGAGCAGGGCGATCGACTGCAGCAGGTTGCGAGCCATCATCGGCACGAAGACGTTCAGCTCGAAGTGGCCCTGGAGGCCGCCGACGGTGATCGCGGTGTCGTTCCCGATCACCTGCGCCGCCACCTGCGTCACGACCTCGGGGATGACCGGGTTCACCTTGCCCGGCATGATCGAGCTGCCCTTCTGTAGCTCCGGCAGGAAGATCTCGCCGAGCCCCGCCCGGGGGCCTGATCCCATCAGCCGCAGGTCGTTCGCGATCTTCGTCAGGGAGACGGCCACGGTCTTCAGCGCGCCGGAGGCCTCGACGAGACCGTCGCGCGCCGCCTGCGCCTCGAACGGATCTGCCGGAGCGGAGATGCGAAGGCCAGTGTCGTCACTCAGCAGCGCGCGAACGCGCTCGGCGAACTCCGGGTGCGTGTTGAGGCCGGTGCCGACGGCGGTGCCACCGAGCGGGATCCGACCGAGGCGGAGGCGTGTGTCCTGCACGCGCTCGATCCCCTGGCGAACCTGCGCGGCGTAGCCTGCGAACTCCTGCCCCAACGTGATCGGGACGGCGTCCATCAGGTGCGTGCGGCCCGACTTGACGACGTCGTCGAACTCGTGGGCCTTGGCTTCGAGCGCCCTCGCGAGCTGCTCGAACGCGGGGATCAGGTCGTGCTCGATCTCCCCCAACGCTGCCAGGTGGACGGCTGAGGGAAAGACGTCGTTGGAGGACTGGCCCATGTTCACGTCGTCGTTCGCATGGATGTCCTCGCCTGCGACGGCTGCGATCACCTCGTTTGCGTTCATGTTCGAACTCGTTCCGGAGCCGGTCTGGAAGACGTCGATCGGGAACTGGTCGTCGTGCTCACCGGCTGCGACCGCGTCGCCTGCCCTCGCAATCCGCTCGGCCTTCTCCGGGTCGAGCGAACCGAGGTCGGCATTCACTCTCGCTGCCGCCGCCTTGATCCGCCCGAGCCAGCGCGCGACCGGGATCGGGATCTGCTCGCCGGAGACCGGGAAGTTGGCGACCGCCTTTCGCGTCTCGCCGCCCCACAGCTCCTGTTTCGCCTGCGTGCTCACCGGCGAATCGTATCGCCGGGGTTAGGCCACGGGTCGCAGGAGAGGGCGGTGGTCGAGCGGCACCTCTCGCAGGAGCCTGCGCGCGCTCTCGTTCAGGTCGCTCGAGAACGCCCAGCCGACGTACCCGCATCGCGGGCACTCGCCCGCCTCTTCGCAGCGACGCGGACCCTGGTCGAACGAGCGGGCGTGCCCGCAGCGGAGACATTCGATCGTGACGGAATCCACATACTTTTTGTCGGCGCGCGAGCCTCGCCACCCGCACCCCGGAACGAGGGATGCCAAGTAAACAGTCTGTTACTTGGCGCGGGCGGCGGCACGAAGCTCATCCCAGGAGAGGAGCTTGATGCGCGGACGCCCGTGCGGCTCACCGGCCGTCCGCTCTGCGACGTCGATTGCCTCCCAGCCCGCATAGAGGACCGGCTCGACACCGTGCTCGGCGAGCAACTGCTCGAGTCCGTCGTCGTCGGACCGCGAGAGCAGCCCCGCGCGGGCGTCCTCGAGCAGGAGCTGCACTGTCTCGCTCGCGTCCTTCTTGTTCGTGCCGATCACACCGCTCGGGCCGCGTTTGATCCAACCGGCGGCGTACACCCCGGGCTCGACACGGCCGCCCTCGTTCGGGATCGTGCCTGAGCTCTCGTCGAAGGGGAGGCCGGGGAGCGGAACGCCGCGGTAGCCGACGCTCCGGAAGACGACCCCGCAGGGGACAATTTCCCGCTCGGCCGTCGCGACGGCGCGGCCGTCGACGAGCTCGTTCCGTACGAGCTCGACCGCTTTCACGTTTTCCTCACCCAGGATCGCAACCGGCGAGGCGAGGAAGCGCAGCCGGATCGCCCGTGGCTTGCCGGAGGGCTGGCGCTCGGCGTAGTCGCGGAGGTGATCCAGGTTCCTGCGTACGGTGGGCGGCGCGGCCGCCAGCTCGGCAGCGCTTGCCTCATCGAGCTCGAGGTCGGTCGGATCGACGAGCACGTCGGCTCCCTCGAGCTCGCCGAGCTCTCCGACCTCGACGGGCGTCCAGGCGGCCTGCACCGGGCCTCTGCGGCCGACGACGAGGATCTCGCGAATGCCGGAGTCGTCGATCGCCTCGATCGCCCGGTCGGTCGTGTCGGTTGCGGCCAGCTCGTTAGGAGTCAGCGCGAGCATCCGGGCGACGTCGAGCGCGACGTTGCCGTTCCCCACCACAACCGCCCGCTCGCCGGAGAGGTCGAACTCGAGGTGCTGGAAGTCCGGATGGCCGTTGTACCAGGCGACGAAGTCGGTGGCGGCCCACGAGCCGGGCAGGTCCTCCCCGGGGATGCCGAGCCGGCGGTCGCTCTGGGCACCGACCGTGTAGATGACCGCGTCGTAGAGGCTCGTCAGCTCCTCGTGGGTGACGTCGCGGCCCACCTCCACGTTGCCGACGAAGCGGAAGCCAGGACGCGATGCCGTCCGCTCGAAGGCCCGTGAGACGGCCTTGATGTTCGGGTGGTCCGGCGCAACACCGAGCCGCACGAGCCCCCAGGGCGTCGGCAGCCGCTCCAGCATGTCCACCTCGACGGGGGGATCGGCGGCGAGCAGCGCAGCGGCGGCGTAGAAGCCGGCCGGACCCGAGCCGACGACGGCGACGCGAGTCTCCGGCGGACCGCTCATCGCGCGACTTTAGATGGCTAGGCTCCGGACCGTGGAGGTCCGCGAGGCACGGAGTCGGATCCAGAAGCTGCTGGTGACGGGCGACAACCGCCTCAAGCAGGGCGTGGCCCTCGAGAAGGCGCGAGAGAGCTACCAGCAGGCCCTGGAGCTCGCCCGCAAGGCGGGCATCGAGGATGCCGTCCGGCCGCTCGTCGAGATCAGGCTCGCGAACCTCGAGCGGCTCGCAGGAGTGTCGCCTCCACCCGGCGCGCCTGAGCCGTGAGGCCATGCTCCTCGGCGGCCGCGCGCGCGAGCGGGTTCGGAGTCGGGAGCGCAGCCGCCGTGCGCAGTGCGTGGAGAAGCTCCTCCTCGTCGAGCGGATCGACGAGCACTCCTGCGCCCGGCGGGACGAACTCCGGGGGGCCGCCGACCCGGGTCGCGACCACGCTGCGCGCGCACGCGAGCGCCTCGAGAGTTGACTGACCGAACGGCTCGACGAGCGAGGGCTGACAGAGAACGTCCGCCGACGCGAGGAAGCGAGGAATCTCGTCGTGGGAGACGCTGCCAGCGAGCCGGATGCCGACGCGCCCCTCTAGCTGTGGGCGGAGCGGCCCGTCGCCGACAAACGTGAGTGTTCCTTCGCGCAGCCGCTCGAAGACACGCGCGAGCCGGAGCACGTTCTTGCGCTCCGTGAGCGAGCCGACGCACAGGAAGCCGGGGCACACACCCTCCTCGCGCGGTAACGGTCGGAAGCGCTCGAGGTCGACCCCGCAGTCGACCACCTCGGTCTTGCCGCGTGCCTCCGGCACACGCTCCTCGAGCAGGCTGCGCAGATAGCCGGAGACGGCGATCACGGCGGATGAGCGTCGCACGACGAACCGCGTGGCCGCTCGGATCCCCGGGATCGTCCCGATGTTCGCGACGTCCTGGCCATGCGCCGTCACGACGAGCGGAGCGCGCGTCGCCAGCGCCGCGATCAGCCCGGTGGGAACGAGGAAGTGCGCGTAGACGACGTCCGGTTTCGCCGCGGCGAGCGTGCGGCGCAGAAGGCGAAGGTGGCGCCGCTGCCCGCCTCCGCGTGTGTCGAGGACGGCTCTCTCCACCTCGTGCCCGAAGGAGAGGAGCTCGTGCTCCAGGTCGTGCACGAAAACCCCGAGGTCAGGTGCCCGGGGTGAGGGGTACATCTGCGACACGAGCAGGATCTGCACGCCCGGAGGGTATGGCGTAGGGAGGTATAACCGTCCGGGCATGGCGGTGGTTCGCGTCCTGGAGCTGACGAAGACATTCGCGGTGCCCGAGCGGGAGGCGGGGCTGCGCGCGGCCACGACCAGCCTTTTCAAGCGTCGGACGAGAGAGGTGCGCGCAGTCGATGGAATCTCGTTCGAGCTCGAGCCGGGTGAGGTCGTTGGGTTCCTCGGCCCGAACGGCGCCGGGAAGACGACGACGCTGAAAGTCCTGTCCGGGCTGCTCTATGCGACCTCGGGCGAGGCGACGGTGCTCGGGCACATCCCGTCACGCCGAGAGGGCGAGTTCCTCCGCCGGATCACGCTCGTGATGGGGAACCGCAACCAGCTGCAATGGGATCTCCCCGCGCTCGACTCCTTCGAGCTCAACCGCGCCATCTACAGGATTCCGCGGGACGAATTCACGCGCCTGCGCGATGAGTTGGTCGAGGTGCTCGAGATCGGTGACCTCGTCCGCAAGCCCGTACGCCAACTCTCGCTCGGCGAGCGTATGAAGGTCGAGATCGTCGGCTCACTGCTCCACCGGCCCGACATCCTCTTTCTCGATGAGCCCACGATCGGGCTCGACGTGACCATGCAACGGCGCATACGTGAGTTCATCGCCACCTACAACGCGCGGTACGGCGCGACCGCATTGCTGACCAGCCACTACATGGCCGACGTGGTCGCCCTCTGCGAGCGCGTGATCGTGATCCACGAGGGGCGAATCCTCTTCGACGGCGGCCTGGGGGCGCTGGGCAGCCGGTTCGCCTCGACCAAGACGATCGGCGTCGTCCTCGAGAACCCTGCGGTCGACCTCACCGGGTACGGCGAGGTTGTCGCCCGCGACGGCGACCGCGTCCTGTTGCGGGTGCCAAAGGCGCAGACCGCGAGCGTGACCGGTCGGCTGCTCGCCGAGCACACTGTCGTGGACCTGACGGTCGAGGACCCCCCGATCGAGGACGTGATCGAGCGCGTGTTCGTCGCCGGGACGGTGGAATGAGCACCGCCGCACCCGTGCTCGCACCGCGGGCCCGGCAGGAAGGGAGGGTGCGCTCGCTCGTCGACTTCTACGCGACGACCATGCGCACCGCGGTCCAGTCGAACTTCCAGTACCGCGCCGACACCTTCCTCTACATGGTCGGGACGATCGTGGAGCCGGTCGTCTACCTCGTCGTCTGGTCCACGGTTGCGCGGTCGCAGGGTGGCGACGTCGCCGGAATCACTGCCGGCGAGTTCGCCGCCTACTACATCGTGTGGACGCTCGTTCGCCAGTTCAACCTCGCCTTCACTCCCTACGGATGGGAGTGGCGGATCCGCCAAGGGCGCGTGTCCGCGAACCTGCTCCGCCCGATCCATCCGATCCATTACGACCTCGCCGAGTTCGCAGGGTGGAAGTTCGTCAACGTTGCGGTGTGGATCCCCGTCGCGGGCCTGCTCGTCGCCGTGTTCCGCCCGACGCTGGACTTCGGCCTCCTGGACGTCGCGATCTTCGCCGTCGCGATCTGGGGTGCGTTCGTGCTTCGGGCCTCTGTCTCTGGACGCTCGGCCTGGTCAGCTTCTGGACGACCCGGACGGCGCCGATCTTCGAGCTCTACATCCTGCTCGAGCTGTTGCTCTCGGGCCGGCTCGTGCCCCTGAGGGTCATGCCGGACTGGGCCGAGCGGATCGCCGACGCTCTGTGGTTCAAGTGGACGTTCGGCTTTCCGATCGAGGCGCTCGTCGGCAATCTCTCGAAGGCGGAGCTTCTCGGCGGGCTTGCGCTCCAGCTCGTGTGGATCGGGGCGGCTTGGGGCGCGATGTCGCTTCTCTGGCGGCGCGCGGTGCGCCAGTACACGGCGGTGGGGAACTAACCGTGCAAGGACTTCGCATCGTCTGGGTTTACTACCGCCTCGCCGCGCTGAACGAGCTCCAGTACCGGGCGAACTTCTTCTTCCAACTCTTTCAGGCCGTGATCGCCTTCGGCAGGGCGAGATGTGGGTGTCGCCGACACGATCGCGTTCGTGCTGACGCTCTTCCTGGGCGCCGCGATGCTCTACTCCTTCTGGCTCGTTCTCGCGACGATGGCTTTCTGGGTCGTGCGGATCTGGGCTGTCGGCGACCTCTTCGAGGGCCTCTATCAGACCGGACGGTGGCCGATTGGCGTGTATCCAGGCTGGCTGCGGTACGGCCTCACGTTTCTCGTCCCGATCGGGTTCGCCGTTACCGTTCCAGCGGAGGCGTTGACGTCTCGCCTCGAATGGAAGGCAGCCTTCGGCGCCGCGGCCTTCGCACTCGTGCTGGCGGTCGTCGCTCGTCGGATCTTCCGGTTCGGCCTGACTCGCTATTCGGGTGCGTCCGCCTAGCTAGGTGGTCGAGCAGCCCGTGAGCAGTACAACCGGTTCGTCGAGCGCTACTCGTCGTCCTCCTTGTCCTTCGAACCGCCCTTGGAGTCGTCTTCGTCTAGCGAGTCTTCTTCGGGCTCGTCCTCGTGTGTGTCCTCCTGCTTGTTCTTGCGTTTGTCCTCGTGCTTCTTCTTGTTTTCATCGCCTCCCCCGCGACCGTGGCGGCCGCGACCCCGCTCCGCTCCCGGGGCGGCAGGCTGAGGCGCTGCGATCGGGATGACGACCGCCGGCTCCCTCGCTGCCGGTTGCGAAGCGGCAGTGACGGGCGGGTCGATCCGGGGCGTGGTCCCGGCCTCCACCTCGGCCGGAGCGGACGTGGTCCGAACACGGTTGGGCGGGACAGTCGTCCGCCGCCCGGTCTTGCGCGGACCGGCCCTCGGGACGACCCCACGCGGAGCGGGCGCAGCCCGAGCAGTCGGGGCCGCCGCGGGCCGTCGAACCAGACGCGCGGCCGGTGCTGGGCGGGCAGCCTCTCGTGGCGGTGACGTCTTCGTGGGGGCCGGGCGGGGGGCTACCCGTGGCGGACGAGCACTGGGCGCTGGCGCGACGTGTGGCCGGTCCTGGACGATCCGGTAGTCAGCGAGTGAGGCGGCAGCGGCGGGTGCTGCCTGACGGCTGGAGAGGGCGAGCAGGACGGCCAGTCCCGGCAGGAGCGGTACCGAGGCCAGCAACACGAGGCCCCGGCCCGGGCGAGAACGAAGCCACGACAGGCGCTCTGCCACCACCCAGGGCAGCTCGAGAGTGGGCTCGACGACTCGGCGCCCCGCTCGGGGAAGCGCTTCTCGCAGCCGAGCGAGACCGGCGCGGAGGACGAACGGCGTCCCGAGCACCGCATTCGCGAGCCCCCACGAGGCGTGACGAAGGCATCGTCGGCAGCCTCCAAGGCCCGCACGGAGCGTGAAGGGCACGTCGAGCAAGGAGTCGACGAGCATCGTCCACTGCTGTCGCATCGATTCGCGCATGTTCCCCCTCCTCGCCCCGACCGCTGCAGAAACTGTAGCGCTCAGGGTTGGGAATCGAAAGTGCCGAAGATCTCACGCAGCGAGTTGCAGATCTCCCCGACCGTGCAGTGGGCCTGGAGCGCGTCGCGCAGCGGGGGGAGGAGGTTCCCGTCTCCCTGGGCAACCCCGCGGACGGCGGCGAGCGCGGCCTCGGCCGCCCCGGCATCACGATCGGCACGGACGCGCGCCGTCCGCTCTACCTGGCGACCCTCGCCCTGGGGATCGAGCCGGTGCAGCTCGACCTCCTCGGCGTCCGGCTCGGCGAAACGGTTCACGCCGACGATGACGCGTTCACCGGACTCGACCTCGCTCGTGTACCGGAAAGCGGCTTCGTCGATCTCCCGCTGCACGAAGCCCTGCTCGATGGCGGCGACGGCGCCGCCGAGCTCGTCGATCTGCTCGATCAGCTCTCGTGCCCTCTCCTCGAGCTCATCGGTCAGCGACTCGATGAAGAAGGATCCACCGAGCGGATCCGCCGTGTCGGTGGCACCGGCCTCGTGGGCGAGGAGCTGCTGCGTGCGCAGCGCGATCCGGGCCGAGCGCTGCGTCGGCAGCGCAAGCGCCTCGTCGAAGCCGTTCGTGTGCAGGCTCTGGGCACCACCGGCGACCGCCGAGAGAGCCTGGATCGCGACGCGAACGATGTTGTTCTCGGGCTGCTGAGCGGTGAGTGTCGAACCGCCGGTCTGCGCATGGAAGCGGAGCGCGAGCGCCTTCGGATTCGTCGCGCCGAAGCGGTCGCGCATGATCGAGGCCCACAGCCGCCGCGCGGCACGGTACTTCGCCACTTCTTGGAAGAAGTGGTTGTGCGCATTGAAGAAGAACGAGAGGCGCGCGCCGAAGTCGTCCGGCGACAAGCCCGCGTCGATCGCCGCAGCAGCGTACGCAATCCCGTTCGCGAGCGTGAAGGCGAGCTCCTGCACCGCTGTCGAGCCGGCCTCCCGGATGTGGTAGCCGGAGATCGAGATCGTGTTCCAGCTCGGGATCCGCTCCGCGCAGTAGGCGAAGAGGTCGGTGGTCAGGCGCATCGACGGGCGCGGCGGAAAGATGTAGTTCCCGCGCGCGACGTACTCCTTGAGGATGTCGTTCTGCACCGTGCCTCGCAGCTGCGTCCCAGCCACGCCTTGTTCCTCGGCGACGAGCTCGTAGAGCAGCAGCAGCAGCGAGGCGGGCGCGTTGATCGTCATCGAGGTCGAGACCTCGCCGAGCGGGATCCCGTCGAAGAGGATCCGCATGTCCTCGAGCGAATCGATCGCGACGCCGGTGCGGCCGACCTCGCCGAGCGCCCGCGGGTCGTCCGAGTCGTAGCCGAGCTGTGTGGGCAGATCGAAGGCGACCGAGAGGCCCGTCTGGCCCCGCTCGAGCAGGTAGCGGAAGCGTGCGTTCGTCTCCTCCGCCGAGGCGAAGCCCGCATACTGGCGGATCGTCCACGGCCGCCCGCGGTACATGTCCGGGTACGGCCCGCGGGTGTACGGGAACTCGCCGGGAAGCTCGAGCTCGTCCGCCGCGTCTGCCGCCGTGTAGACGGGCTTGAGCTCGATGCCCGAGTCGGTCTCGCGCTTCTCCGTGCGCGCCACGCCTTGGATCGTAGGGCCTACAGGACGCCGTCTGCGCGCGCGATCGCTTCGAGGGCGATCCTGCGGCCGGTGCAGATGTGGGCGCGGATGGCCCCTTGCGCGACCCTGAGATCGCCTTGCTCGTAGGCGGCGACGATCGCCGCGTGCTCGGTCGGCAGGTACTCGGCTCCCTCGAACTTGCCGCCGCGGATCACCTGCATCATCAGATTGACCGAGAGCTCACGGTAGAATCGGGAGAGGAGGCCGTTTCCGGCCAGGTCGACCTGGTGCTCGTGGAAGGCGGCGTTCGCCGAGTCCCAGTCGGCATGCGAGACCGCAGCCGCGGTCGCCTCGTACAGCTCGCTGAACCGACGGAGGCCGCCGCGGCCGACTCGCCCCACGGCCGCCTCCGCCGCCTGCAGCTCGAGGGCGAGCCGAACGTCGTAGCCCTCCTGGATCGCGGCCTCGGTCAGTGGCGTCACGAAATAGCCCCGTCGCGACTTCACCGTCAGGAGACCCTCGGAGACGAGTCTCGTGAGGGCGTGGTGCACGGGGCTGCGCGAGACGCCCAGCTCAACCGCCAGCTCGTGCAGGCTCACCTTCTCTCCGGGACCGAGCTCGCGGCGCACGAGGCGGCGCTTGAGCGTCTCGTAGACCTGGTCGTTCAGCGTCGAGCTGCTGAGCGTGGCCGTCATGAGCGAGAAGTAACATGTCACGCCTTCGGAGGCAACCGGGTGAAGGCTAGGCTCGTGGGATGGAGATCGCGGTGCGGCTCTTCGCGGGACTGCGCGAGCGAGCAGGAACGGGCGCCCGAAGGCTCGAGCTCGCCGACGGTGCGCGGGTCTCCGACGTCTGGGCGGCGCTCGGGCTCGGGAACGAGCCGCCCGGCCTGCTCTATGCAGTGAACAGGGCGTATGCGGGCGCAGAGACGGCTCTCGCGGACGGTGACGAGGTGGCGCTCATTCCGCCGGTGTCAGGCGGCGAGTTCAAGCTTTCCGCGGAGGCGCTCTCGCTGGACGCCGCTGTCCGCGAGGTCAGCCGCGACGAGGCCGGGGCGATCGTGACCTTCACCGGGGCGGTGCGCAACCGCTCTCGCGACCGCGACGTGCTCTACCTCGAGTACGAGGCCTACGAGGGTATGGCCGAGCAGACGATGGCCGCGCTCGCCGATGAGCTGCGGAGTCGGTACTCGCTCAGCGAGATCGCGATTCATCACCGGATCGGCCGCGTCGAGATCGGTGAGCCGAGCGTCGTGATCGCGGTTTCCGCTCCTCACCGGCAGGACGCCTTCGCCGCCTGCAGGGACGTGATCGACACGCTCAAGCAGCGCGTGCCGCTCTGGAAGAAAGAGGTCTACGAGGGCGGCGAGGAGTGGATCGGGCAGGGTTCGTGAGGCGGGCGAGCTAGGGCGCTCCCGGTCAACCCCGGCCTGGAGCTCTGCCACCACGAAGAGCGCCGGGGGAGGCGACGACGCCCCGGAGGGTGCGCTCAACGACTCGGCGAGCAGTGTGGCCGTCGCCGGCGGCGGGTGGGGCACGCTGCCGAGCGCGCGCTTCGACGGGACGCTCGACGAGCTCGCGTCTACAGCGCCGCGCTCACCGCGGCGCAGGTGCAGGCGCACTACGACGCGCGCTGAGCGGGCCTACCTGGCCAGGCGCGCCGGCACCGTGTGTCGGGCGCACCACCCGGCTTCGCGCCGAAGGCGCAAAATGCGCTCGAGGACGCTCGGGAGAAGAGAGGTCGTGGAGTTTCGGATACTCGGACCGCTGGAGGTGGGGGGCGAGCCGTTCCGCGGCGGGCCGAAGCCGCGTGCGCTTCTCCTCACGCTCCTGCTCGCCCGTGGGGCTGCAGTAGCGGCTGACCGGCTCGTCGACACGCTCTGGCCGGAGCGCCCGCCCGCGACGGCGGGCCACGCGCTGCAGGTGTACGTCTCGGCGCTGCGCAAGCGGGGTCTGGAGGTCTCGCGCGAAGGAGATGCGTACCGGCTGAGCTTCGACCGGCTCGACGCAGACGACTTCGAGCGGCTGCTCGAGAACGCGCGGGCGTTGCGCGGGGGAGGTCGGCACGAGGAGGCGCTTGCAGCGCTGGACGCGGCCCTCGCGCTCTGGCGCGGCCCGCCGCCTGCCGGCCCGGACCGGGAAGCGGCGGTCGCTGCGGAGATCGCGAGGCTCGAGGAGTTGCGGCTCGCCGCCCTGGAGGATCGCGCCGAATCCGCGCTGGCTCTCGGCTGCCTCCCCGATCTTGGACAACTCCAGGCCCTTGCCGCCGAGCAGCCGCTGCGCGAGCGGCTGGCGGGACTGGTGATGCTCGGGCTCTACCGGGCGGGGCGGCAGGCGGATGCCCTCTCCGCGTATGCCAACCTGCGTCTGGAGCTCGATGAGCTCGGTCTCGAGCCCGGTGCGGAGCTACGGGCGCTCCAGGGCGCCATCCTCAGGCAGGACAGGGCTCTCGACGTGGAGCCGGAGATGCTGCGCCAGCGTCGGCATCTGCCGGCGCCTGCGACGCCGTTCGTCGGCCGCCGGACCGAGGTCGAGGCGGTCGCGAGCCTCCTGCGCCGCGACACGCGTCTCGTCACGCTGACCGGGCCGGGCGGCGCCGGCAAGACGCGAGTAGCGCTCCGGGCGGCCCACGAGCTCGCCGACGCGTTCGCCGACGGCGTCTGGTTCGTGGGGCTTGCGCCCCTCGTCGATCCGGCCCTCGTCCTCTCGGCGATCGCGCAGGCGCTGGGCGTGCCTGAGCCGGAGCTTGCGGACGAGCTTCGCGACCGCGAGCTGCTCCTGCTCCTCGACAACTTCGAGCAGCTGCTCGCCGCCTCGTCCGTCGTGGGCGAGCTGTTGCAGGCGGCGCCGCGGCTACGGGTGCTCGCAACGAGCCGGTCACCGCTACGCGTCTACGGCGAGCATGAGCTCCGCGTGCCGCCGCTCCCCGCTGCCGAAGCGGCAGAGCTCTTCGTGGCGCGGGCGGAGGCGGCGGGACGTGAGTTGCCGCAAGACGCGCTCATCGCCAGGATCTGCGAGCGGCTCGACGGCCTGCCGCTGGCGATCGAGCTCGTCGCCGCCCGAATGGCTGAGCTGACGCCCGACGAGATCGTCGCCTCGCTCGATCGGAGGTTGCAGCTCGCTTCCCGTGGTGCCCGTGACCTTCCCGAGCGCCAGCAGACGCTGACAGCGGCGATCGACTGGAGTTATGAACTGCTCTCAGCTGGGGGCCGGTTGCTGTTCCAGCGGCTCGGCGCTTTCGCCGGAGGATTCACTCGCGACGCCGTCCACGCCGTCAGCGGGGACGCCGGCTCGCTCGTGGAGTTGACCGAGGGGAGTCTCGTGCGCAGATCGGATGACGGTCGCTACCGGATGCTGCAAACGATCCGGGAGTACGCAGTCGAACGGCTCGGAGTGAGCAACGAGGAGACCGAGGTCAGGCGGCGTCACGCCGATCATTTTCTCCAGCTGGCCGAGGAGCTCGTCGCCGCCCTCGGTGGGGAAGGCGTGGACGAGGCCTACGCGACGTACGAGCGCGAGCACGACAATCTCAGGGCGGCACTCACGTTCGCCGGCGCTGCCGGGCTCGTGGAGCTCCGTGTCCGGCTCGCCGCAGCCGTAGCGCACTTCTGGCTCGTGCGGGGGCATCTCGCCGAAGGCCGAGCATGGCTGGAGGAGACGCTTGCGATGAAGGGGGAGACAGAAGTCTCGCCAGATCTGCACGCGCAGGTGCTCAGGAAGCTCGCCACCCTGGAGTGGAGGCAGGGTGAGCTCGACCGGGCGAGCGAGCACGCAGAGGCCGCGCTGCCGCGGCTGGCCGGGCGGGTGGACGAGGACGAGCGCTACCGCCTGCTGATCCTGCTCGGCTGCATCGAGTACAGCCGCCGGAACGCCGAGGGCTCACGGGAATGGTGGGAGCAGAGCGCGGAACTTGCTCGGGCGCTGGAGAACGAAGCCCATCTCTCGCTGGCGCTCGCCAACCTCGGAGTCGTGCTGATGGACCAGCAGGACTATCTCGCGGCCGCGAAGATCTTCGAGGAGAGCGTGGACATGGCTCGTCGCGCCGAACACCGCGAATACCTGGCGACCGCCCTCATCGGCCTCGGCGACACCAACCTCCGCCTCGGCGAGCTCGGGGCCGGGCGGTCGCAACTGACCGAGGGCCTCGAGCTGTGTACGAGCCTGGGCTTCCACGACCGGGTTGCCTCCTGCTGCGTCTGGCTCTCTGCCGCACCCGAGCACGACGGGGACCACACGCTCGCGGTGAGGCTGCTGGGCGCAGCTTCAGGGATCCGAAGGCGGACCGGAGCGTCGCTCGACTGGCAGGAGCAGGAGTTCATCGGCGATGCCACAGCCCGGCTGCGCGCCGCGGTCGGGGATCCGGCCTTCGCAGCCGCATTCGCTGCGGGCGAGGCCGCGCCGGACGAGGTGGTGCAGGAGGTGCTGGACTCAGCGGCAGTTGCCTCCGCCCAGGCTGCTGATCCAGGCCGGCGTCCAGGTCGGCAGGGGGCAGGCTGAGTGATCGTTCGAGGCCGGTGCGCCGGCGGCGAACATGGCCAGGGTCGCAAAGCAGATGGCGGTAGCTAGCGCGAACTGGGTGCGAAGCTTCGACTGACGGTTCATCTCGTACCTCCTCGGTGGCTCGACCTGGCTCAACAGTCGCGTGAGGCGCTCAAGGAAGGCTCAACGTTCGCTCAAGAGCGGATTCGCGCACAATCCCGCTTGGGATGGGTGCGCAGGCGAGGTCACCGGAGTTCCGGATCCTCGGTCCTCTGGAGGTCGACGGAGGCGCCTCCCTCGGCGGTCCCCGGCAGCGGGCGCTGCTCGCGCGCCTGCTGCTGTCGGCGGACGAGTCGGTTCCCAGCTCGAGCCTGATCGACGCTGTGTGGGGCGAGCGGACGCCCGCGGGCGCCGGACGATCGCTGGAGGTGTACGCGTCCCGGCTGCGCAAGGCGATCGCGCCCACCGGCGCCCAGATCGTGCGTCGTGGCAACGGCTATGCGCTCCTGCTGGGACCAGCCCGGGTGGACGTGGCGGAGTTCGAGGCGCGTGCGGATGCGGGCCGGCGGGCACTGGCGGCCGGAGCTGCAGCGGAGGCGTGGGCGCACCTTGCGGATGCGCTGGCGCTCTGGCGCGGCCCTGCTCTACCCGATCTCGAAGAAGATCTCGGTCTGCACCTCGAGGAGTCTCGGCTCGCTGCGGCTGAGGACCTGGCCGACGCGGAGCTCGCGCTTGGACGGCACGGCGAGGTTGTGCCCGAGCTCGAGCGTCGTGTCCGTGAGCAGCCGCTGCGAGAGCGCTCGCGCGCGCAGCTGATGCTGGCGCTCTACCGGAGCGGCCGGCAGGCGGATGCTCTGGAGACCTACCGTGACATCCGCCGGTCGCTCGACCAGCTCGGGCTCGGGCCGGGCCGCGAGCTGCGCGAGCTCGAGGTCGCGATCCTGCGTCAGGACAGCTCGCTGGCAGTCGAGTCGAGCGACGTGCAACGACGCCGCAGGCTCCCGGCGCCGGCGACGCCACTCGTCGGTCGCGTCACCGAGATCGACGAGGTGACGACGATCCTGCGTGGGCCGAGTCGTCTGTTGACGCTCTCCGGGCCGGGCGGCATCGGGAAGACGCGGCTGGCTCTCCAGGCCGCGCACGAGCTCGCCGGCAGCTTCGCCGACGGCGCCTGGTTCGTGGCACTCGCCCCGCTGGAGGATGCCTCTCTCGTCGGGTCCGCGATTGCTGGCGCCCTCGATCTCCGCGATGCTGCTCTCGAGGAGCACCTCGCGGCGCGGGAGCTCCTGCTCGTCCTCGACAACTTCGAGCAGGTGGCCGAGGCCGCGCCGCTCGTGTCACGGCTGCTGGGCGGCGCCCCGCGCCTGAAGGTGCTCGTGACGAGCCGCTCGCGCCTCGACCTCTACGGCGAAGTCGACTACCCCGTTCCGGCGCTCAACCCTGACGAGGCAGCCACGTTGTTCATCGAGCGGGCGCGGGCCGCTCGCCACGGCTTCGTGCCGGGCGCAGGCATCGGCGAGCTGTGCGCGCGCTTCGACTGTCTTCCGCTCGCGCTCGAGCTCGTCGCCGCCCGCACCCGGGAGCTCACCGTGCCGGAGCTCGTGGAATCGGCCGGGCTGGAGATCGCGAGTGGTGGACCGCGGGATCTGCCCGAGCGGCAACGCACGCTCCGCGCGGCGATCGCGTGGAGTGAGCAGCGGCTTGCCGACGGTGAACGTCGCCTCCTTGCCGCGCTCGGCGTGTTCGCGGGCGGATTCGAGCAGGACGCAGTCGAGGACGTGTATCCCGGGGACCGGCAGGCGCTCGGGGCGCTCGTCGAGGCGGCCCTGCTCCATCGATCAGAGAAGGGGCGCCTGCGCATGCTCGCGACGGTCCGCGAGTACGCGCTCGAGCGGCTGCGCGAGAGCGCCGAGGCAGAGCACGTCCGGCACCGGCACCTGGAGCATTACGCCCGCTTCGCGCAGGAGCTCGCGCCCCTGCTACTCGGCGCCGGCGACGCGGGCGCCCATGCCCGGCTCGAGCAGGAGCGCGACAACCTCCGCGCTGCGCTCGGGTTCGCCAGAGACGCTGGTCTCGGCGACACCATGCTGGGGCTCGTTCGCGATCTCTCGCGCTTCTGGTACGTCCACGGCGACCTCACCGAAGGGGCGGCCTGGGCGGACGCGGCACTCGCGGCGTCCGGGAACGCACCGCCGCTCTTGCGCGCCCAGGCCCTCAAGGGGGCGGCGCTACTCGATTGGAAGCGTGGAGAGCTCGATCTGGCGGAGGCAAGGGCCGAGGAGGCGCGCCAGGCGATCGAGGGAGCCGGCGCGGAGCCTGAGCTCCTCGGTTCGCTGAGCGTCCTCGGGGCGATCGCGCACAGTCGCGGAGACATGGGGCGCGCGCTCGCGCGGTTCGAGCAGGGCGCGGACCTCGCCCGCACGCTGAGGCAGAAGTCCTATCTGTCGATCGCACTGAACAACGTCGCCGGGATCCACTACGAGGGACGGCGCTGGGACGAGGCACGGCTCGCGTACCGGGAGAGCCTCGCCGTTGCGCGTGAGGTCGGCTCGAAGGAGCTGGGGGCATTCGCGCAGTACGGCCTCGGAGCGGTCGCGCTGTTCGTGGACGAGCTCGACGAGGCGGAGCGGGAACTCGTCGGCGGCCTGGCGCTCTTCCACGAACTGGGCTTTCCGGACCGCGTCGCCTCGTGCTGCACCTATCTTGCCGCGCTCGCCCGTGCTCGAGGCGACGATGCCGGTGCCGCGCGCCTGCTGGGTGCCGCTGCCGGCTGGCGTGACTCCTCGGAGGCCACAACCGACCGGCTCGAGTGCGAGCGCGGCGAGCAGGCACGTGCAGAGGTTGAGGAGGCACTCGGGAAACGTGCCTTCACCGCGGCCTTCGAGGCAGGGCTGACGGCCCCCGAACGGGTGGTGCGGGAGGTGCTCGGAACGCCGACGAGTACTCTGACCAAGTGAGCCACTACGACCCCTACGCACCCCGCGAGGTGGAGGAGCCCGATCTGCGCAGGGGCTACTCGCCGATCAAGCAGCCGCTGACCTTCCGCGACCTCCTGCGGAAGCTCTGGGCGCCGATCGCGGCACTCGGCTTCCTCTTCTGGAAGCTCAAGTTCGTCTTCGCGGCGATCTTCAAGTTCAAGCTCTTCACGGTCGCCGGCTCGATGATCGTCTCCATCGGCGCCTACGCGCTCCTGTGGGGCTGGCAGTTCGCCGTCGGCTTCGTCGTGCTGCTCTTGGTGCACGAGATGGGTCACGTGCTCGAGGCGAAACGCCAGGGTCTCCCCGTGTCGGCGCCGATGTTCATCCCGTTCCTGGGCGCGCTGATCACCCTCAAGCAGCTGCCGGACAACGCGTGGGCCGAGGCCAAGGTCGCGATCGCAGGGCCGATCCTCGGCAGCCTGGGGGCGGCGGCGGTCTGGGGGGTGGGCGAGGCGATCGACTCTGACCTCCTGATCGCGCTCGCCTTCACCGGCTTCTTCCTGAACCTGTTCAACCTTGCGCCGCTCAGTCCACTGGACGGAGGCCGGATCGCCGCGGCGATCCACCCGGTGCTCTGGATCGTCGGGCTTGCGCTGCTCCTCGGTCTCACGATCCTGGCGCCGAACCCGATCCTGATCCTGATCCTGGTGCTCGGTGGCCTCGAGTCATGGCGGCGGTGGAGGCAGCGGCGACAACCGGAGGGAGAGGCCTACTATCGGGTGACACCGACCCAGCGGCTCGTGACGGGCGTTGCCTACATCGGGCTCGCGGCGCTGCTGACGCTTGCGATGTCGGCGACGTTCGTCGAGCGCGACATCTAGTTGGCCGCCATGGACGACAGGCGCGTCCTCGAGCGCACGCACGAGGATCTCGCGAGTGATGTCGCGGTGATCGCCTCTGAGTTTCTGAGCGGCTTCCAGCAGGTGCTCCAGATCAACCGTCCTGCGGTCTCGATCTTCGGCTCGGCTCGTGTGCCCGAGGAGTCAGCGCCGTACCGAGACGCCCGCGAGACGGCGCGCCTCTTCGCCGCGGCGGGCTTCGCGGTCGTGACCGGTGGTGGACCCGGCGTGATGGAGGCGGCCAACCGCGGCTGCAAGGAGGGGGGAGGCCTCTCGGTCGGATTCAACATCACCTTGCCGCACGAGCAGGGGCTCAACGCCTACGTCGACATCGGGATGACGTTCAAGCACTTCTACGCGCGCAAGACGATGTTCGTGAAGGCGGCGGAGGGCTTCGTCATCTTCCCCGGTGGCTTCGGCACGCTCGACGAGCTGTACGAGTCGCTAACGCTGATCCAGACAGGGAAAGTGCTGAACTTCCCCGTCGTCCTGTTCGACAGCGACTACTGGGGCGAGATGCTCGACTGGATCAACGGCGAGCTGCTCGCGGACGGGATGATCTCGCCCGAGGACGTGGAGCTGCTCCACGTCACGGACGACCCGACGGAGGCGGTCAGGATCGTCGTCGAGAGCTACGACACCCGCGGGCCCGCGAGCCCGGCAGAGCCCAAGAAGGCCGACGCGCAGTAGCGCCTACACGCGCGGCAGGACGAAGTACGGGCCGGGAATGGCGCGCCCCGGGCCGTAGATGGCGGTCGGTCCGACCGCGATGTAAGCGCTCGTGAAGGTGTCTTTCCGCTTCAGCTTGCCGAGCTCGTAGACCTTGCGGGTCACGCTCACGTCGAAGCCCGGCTGATTCGACCCGGCCACCAGGCGCACCGACCCGCGGGGGGCGTAGGGGTCGTAGGCGTAGGTCGTCCGCGGCGTGCGCCAATTGAGCTTCGGGCCGGTACTCGAGGTCACGCGCCGGTTCGGGTCCGTGCCGTAGAAGCTGAACGTCAGTGTCGCGTCGGTGTAGCTCGTCTTGATCAGGATCGCGGAGCGCAGGTCGTTGCGGAAGACGAGATCCGGCCCACCCCAGGAGACGGTCGCGTCGCGCCCGAGCGGGTAGTGCGAGATGTAGAAGCTGTGGTTGTAGCGCCGCTCGATTGGCAGACCGAGCTCGAAGGCGTTGTTGAAGAGGGTGGTGGCCGTCTGGCACACGCCGCCGCCGATCGAGGGCAGCAGTAACGAGCCGATGATCATCTGGCCCTCCCGGAAGCCGCGCTCCTCCGTGCGGGGGCCGACGGACTCGTTGAAGGAAAACGTCTCGCCCGGCTCGATGATCGTGCCGTCGATGTACTCCGCCATCAGCTGCACGTTGTGGACTCGGTTGGAGGACGAGACACCCATGTCGGTCGTGAACGTGGAGATACGCTCGCGGATACCGAGCGCGCGTGCCTCCCGGGTCGTTCGGTCCGCACGCGTCTCGCGCAGCGCGAGCGTCGCCGTGCGGGTGGGAGAGTAGGCGGCCGCCGTGACCGCGCTGAGGGTGCGATTCGGATGGACATCGAGGCCCGGGCGCGACGGGAGGATCCTCACGACCTCTCCCGCGACCGTGAACCGCGCGTTTCTCGCCTGGCGCCGCCAGGCCGAAAGCGATGGTCGCACAGCGCTCGCGAGGCGCCTCGGGTCGAACGTGACGGCGAAGCGGTCGTCGCGCGGGGCGAAGCGGATCAGCCTGGCGAGCCGTTGTCGTGGCAGCCGGCCGACGGCGCGATCCCGGTAGCGGAGCTGCACGGGCGCCGAGATGACCTGTCGTGCCGCCGCCGCGGCCTCTTCGGCCGCAGGCGTGTCGAGCTCCGGTGCGACCGCGTTGATCTTCGCGTCGAAGGGACGGTTGTCCACGATGGCGCTCAGGCGCAGGTTGCGGATCAGCGCTCGACGGTCGACTTCCTCGCCCGGCCGCGCCGGCGTCACCACCGGCGTCAAACCGCGCATCACGATGCGAGCGGGAGTCGGCCCGCGGAGCCGCGTGTTCAGCTCGGCGGCAAGGTGCGCGACAGCCTGGCGTCGTTCCGCGAGCACGGGCACGACCTCGATCTCGGGCGGGGACGGATCGGCGAGGGCGCGGACTCGCGTCCAGAACGAGTCGCGCCCGGCCCGCGCGGCTGCCTCTGCGGTCGCGGCATGATCGATCCTCAGCGCCCGGCGCGCCGGGATGAACACTCTGCCGTGTCCGACCTGAATCTCGACCGCCTCTGCCAGAGTGACGTTCTGCACGGCGACCCCTGGCAAGGGCCGGTCGACGTAGTACGCATCACGTGCGGTGATCACCGCCACGGGCGCGGCCACGAGGATGACGATCGCGGCGGTGATCGCGACCCGGACGCGCCTGAGCATGCGGTTAGTTAAGCAGTCGCGCCTGCCTACACTTGAGGATGTGAAGCTGCGCGATCTCCCTTCGGTGGACATGCTGTTGCGCGACGAGCGGCTCGCTCGAGAGCCCCACGGCGTTGCCCTTGCCGCTGCCCGGGCAGCGCTCGAGCGGGCGCGGGAGGAGATCCGTGCGGGCGTTGACCCGGGCGATCTGGCCGCGCGCGCGGTGGCCGAGCTCGAGGCTAGTCGGCGACCGCGGCTCCGCCGCGTGGTGAACGCAACCGGCGTCCTCGTCCACACAAATCTCGGCCGGGCGCCGCTGGCCCGGGCCGCGCTCGAGCGGGTCGTCGAGGTCGGAGGGGGCTACTCCAACCTCGAGTACGACCTCGGGGAGGGCGTACGGGGCTCTCGTCAGCACCATGTCGCCCCCCTGCTGCGACGACTTACCGGCGCCGAGGCCTCCCTCGTGGTGAACAACAACGCGGCCGCAATCCTGCTTGCGCTTGCTGCTCTCGCGGAGGGACGCGAGGTGGTCGTGTCGCGAGGGGAGCTGATCGAGATCGGCGACGGATTTCGCATCCCGGAAGTGCTCGCCCGCTCCGGAGCACGACTGCGCGAGGTGGGGACGACGAACCGCACGAGAGGATCCGACTACGAGCAGGCGATCGGACCTGAGACGGCGCTTCTCCTGCGCGTCCATCAGTCCAACTTCCGGCAGGTCGGGTTCACCGAGCGCCCGGGGGTTGCGGAGCTGGCTGCGATCGCCGATCGGCACGGCCTCGCGCTGGTCGACGACCTGGGATCGGGGGCGCTCGTCGAGCTCGAGGGCGAGCCGACTCCGGCCTCGAGCCTTGCTGCCGGATCCGACCTCGTCTCCTTCTCCGGCGACAAGCTCCTCGGCGGCCCCCAGGCCGGGATCGTCGTCGGTCGCGCAGACCTCGTCGAGCAGCTCCGGCGGCACCCGCTCCAGCGCGCATTGCGCGCGGACAAGCTCTCGCTCGCGGCCCTCGAGGGGACGCTCGCGCTCTACCTCGACCGGCCGGAGGAGATTCCCGTGCTGCGGATGCTGCGTGAGTCCGTGGCGGACGTTCGGGCGCGGGCCGAACGTCTGGCAGATGCAGTCGGCGGCACGGTCGAGGAGACTGTCGCACGCGTCGGCGGAGGCGCCCTGCCGCTCGCGCAGCTGCCGAGCTTCGCCTGCGCCGTCGAGGAGAACCTCGCCGCGTCGCTGCGTGCTCATCAGCGTCCGGTGATCGCCGTCGTTCGCGATGGCCGGACCCTCCTCGACTGCCGCACGCTCACGGATGCGGAGGCCGAGGAGGTGGCCCAGGCGGTGCTCGCTTGCCGCTGACCGTAGGGACCGCGGGTCACGTCGACCACGGCAAGACGTGGCTCGTCCGAGCGCTGACCGGCAAGGACACCGATCGCCTGCCCGAGGAGCGCGAGCGGGGGATCTCGATCGACCTCGGCTTCGCCCCGCTCGACCTGCCCGACGGCCGGCGGCTTTCGCTGATCGACGTTCCGGGCCACGAGCGCTTCGTCCGCAACATGGTCGCCGGCGCGACCGGTATCGACCTCTTCCTGCTCGTCGTCGATGCCGTCGAGGGCGCCCGCCCGCAGACGCACGAGCACCTGGCGATCCTCTCGTTGCTCGGGATCGAGCGCGGGGTGGTGGCGGTGACGAAGGCGGACGCGGTGGACGGGGAGACGCTCGAGCTGGCACTCGAGGAGGCGCGCGAGCTCGTTCCGGAAGCGGAGGTCGTCGCGGTCAGTGCAAAGACGGGCATGGGACTCGAGGAGCTCCTCGAGGCCCTCGGCCGCGCCGCGGAGATAGTTGCTGACAGCAACTATCTCTCCGCGGCCGACCTGCCGGCGCGGCTGTACGTCGACCGCGTCTTCTCCCTGCGGGGGATCGGCACGGTGGCGACCGGAACGCTGTGGTCGGGGACGGTTGCAGGCGGAGACGCCCTGCGGGCCGAGCCCGGGGGGCGCGAGGTGCGTGTGCGCTCGGTGCAGGTGCACGATGATCCCGTCGAGCGCGCGCTGGCCGGGCAGCGTGTGGCGCTTGCGCTGCCCGGCATCGAGCGAAGCGATCTCCGCCGCGGCGACGTGCTCGTGGGTCCCGGGTCGTTCCGTGCGAGCTACCGCCTGGACGTGGCGCTCGAGGAGCTGGAACCGATCCCCGACGGCGCGCGGCTGCACGTCCATCACGGCACCGCGGCCGTCCCGGCCCGTGTCGTTCGCGCGGGAGAGCGGTTCGCCCAGCTGCGCCTGGCGGCGCCGGTGGTCGCTGCGCGCGACGACCGCGTCGTCTTGCGCGCGGCCACCACGGTCGCTGGAGGCCGAGTACTCGACCCGGTCCCGGCTCGCCACGCCGACCTCCGCCGGTTCGAGCTCGCCGAGCGCGGCGTGAAGCCGATCCACGCGCCCTCCTTGGGAGAGAGCGGCTGGCAGTTCTCCGAAGCCTGGCTCACGGAGCTGCGCGAGCAGCTCGCACGCCGGATCGAGGCCGCCGATCCGCTCGACCCGGGCGTGCCGGCTCCGACCGAGCCGTGGGCCAAGGACGTGCTGCCGCTGCTCCCGTTCGAGCGGCGAGGCTCCCGGCTGTACGAGCCGGGCGCGACCGGCACGCTGGGCGACCGCGCCGTGGCGGCCGAGGAGCTCGAGGGCGTGCTTTCGGCTGCCGACCCCGGAGCTGTCAAGGTCGATGACGCGGAGCTCGCCCGCTTCCTCGAGCGCCAAGGGCGGCTCGTCCGGCTGGGCGGCGGATACGCCGTCTCCGCCGCGGCCTATGACCGGGCGAAGGCGCTGCTGCTCGAAGAATGTGAGCGTGCGGGGGGGCTCGCGCTCGCCCGCTTCAGGGACCTCGTCGGTTGCGGGCGACGCGACGCTCAGCTCCTGCTCGAGCGCTTCGATGCCGACGGGGTCACACGCCGCCTCGGGGATACGAGAGTGCTTCGCCGCACATCGAGCGCTGCGAGCTGATTTCGCTGCAACACTGGTCAGGTGCGCCTGCTTCTAACCGCGCTGGTGCTGGCCGGGCTGCTCGCCGCCGGCACCGCCGCGGCCCATGAGCGTGTCGGCGAAGCTTCCGGCTTCGGCCGCGGCACCGCCACGATCACGACGCCGAAGGACACGATCGTCCTGCGCGTCGAGGTCGCCCGGACGGACGCGCAGCGGGAGCGCGGTCTGATGCACCGGCGTTCGCTCGCTTCGAAGGCTGGGATGGTGTTCGTCTACGAACGGCCCCAGTCCGGGGGGTTCTGGATGAAGAACACGCTGATCCCCCTCGACATCGCGTTCTACGACGGGCGGGGACGCATCGTCCGGATCCTGCGCATGCAGCCGTGCCGCGAGGATCCCTGCCCGATCTACTCCCCGGATGTCACCTACAGGGGTGCGCTCGAGGTGAACGCCGGCTCCTTCCGGCGCTGGAACGTCGGGCGCGGCGATCGGATCGTCGTCCGCGCGGCTACGACAGGGGGTTGACGGAGAGGCTGAAGACGTCCGGCCGGTGGTAGTGGCCGGAAGGATCGAATCGCTGCCGCTCCTCCGCCAGCCGCCCAGGCTCCAGCTCGGCATAGAGGATCCCCTCCTCGTCGAAGAGCGGCCCTGCGAGGTAAGCGCCGTCGGGCCCGAGGATCGCGCTGCCCCCTCGGCCGAGGATGTCGCGTCCGGCGAGCTCGTCGCGCAGCGGAAAATCCTCCGGATACGAGGAGGCGCGCTGGAAGTGGGACGGGGCGACGACGAACGCGCGCGACTCCCGCGCGATGTGCACGAGCGTAGCCTGCCAGGCATCCCCGTCGTCCGCGGTCGAGGCAACGTAGATCTCCACACCCGACTCGTAGAGCGAGAACCGGGCGAGCGGCATGTAGTTCTCCCAGCAGATCAACCCGCCGATCCGGCCGAGCGGCGTCTCGATCGCCCGCAGGCCCCGCCCGTCCCCCTGACCCCAGACGAGCCGCTCGTGGTTTGTGGGCACGAGCTTGCGGTGGTGCAGCGCGAGCTCACCGTCGGCGGAGTAGTAGAGGAGGGAGTTGTAGAGCGTCCCCGGCCGCTCCGGATCGAGCTCGTTGACGCCGATCACCAGCAACACGCCGTTCTCCTGCGCGATCGTGCCGAGCCGGTCTGAGTCGGGGCCGGGGACTGCGAGCGACTCGCGGTGGAGGAGTGCGAAGGCGGCTTTCGCGCGCGGGTCGCCCCAGCCCGCGAACGCCTTCGCCCATGCCGACGAGGGATAGGCCGGGATGAAGGTCTCGGGGAAGACGACGAGCGAGGCCCCCTCCGCCACGGCCTCGGCGGTCCGCTCCGCGACGCGATCGATCGTGGCCGCACGGTCGAAGATGGCCGGCTCGACCTGGACGCAGGCGACGGTGATGGGCGCCTTCATGCCCAGCTCATCGGTTCGTAGCCGCTCGTCCGTGGCGCGGACAGGATCAGCACGGCGGCCGTCTCGGTGCCGTCGTTTCGCACCGTCCGCCTGGGCTCGGGGTCGAGCCGCGCGAAGGTCCCGGCGGGTGCCGGGTGATCCTGGCCGTCGATTACCAGCGTCGCGTCGCCGCTCAGCGTGACGAACACCTCCTCCTGGTCACGCTCTACCTCGTCGTGCTCCGGGATCTCCTCTCCCGGCGGCAGCTCGACGACGTTGAGGCCGAACGAGCTGACACCAAGCGACTTCCGCGCCAGGGCCCATTTGGGAAACGGCCGCTCGAAATCGTCGAGATGGACGATCGTGAAGGCGCTCATCCTTGCTCCTCCCACTCTGGCTCGGGTCCGATGCCCACGGCCTCGGCCACCCGGTTGACGTAGTTGAAGTACGCGATCACCTGCACCGCGTCGTGAATTGCGGAATCGTGCCAGCCGGCCTCCCGCAGAGCGTCGGCATCGGCGAGACCGATGGCGGTCGGCTCGCGCGTCAGCTTCACCGCGAAGTCACAGAGTGCGCGCACCGGCGGGGTGAGGTCGGCGCTGCGGTAGTCGTGCTCCGCACACCTTGCGAGCTCGTCGTCGGCGCCCTCGGCACGGAGGTCGTCTGCATGGGCGCGCGTTCAGTAGTGGCAGTCATTCGTGTTCGAGACGACGACCGCGAGTAGCTCGCGCTCCTGCCTCGTGAGGTCCGACGCGCCGAGCATAATTGCCCTGTAGAGCTCCATCGACCGCTTCAGCACGCTCGGCCGCAGGCTCATCGCCTTGACGATGTTGAAGACCTTGCCCGCCCGTGCGACTGCCGCTTGGTACTCCTCTTTCAACGCACCTGTCGCGTCCTCGACGTCGATCAGTCGCACGTGCGGCATGACCGGGAGTGTGCGGGATCCGTGATCGCCGCGCAAGAGTTGTGTGAGTCCGGTTCCCAAGACGTTTTCGGTTGTTGCATTCCCGACAGAACCGACCTATTCCACCCGCAAATGGGGAAGAAGGAGAGGCTTATGAATTCTCATTCACGACGCCGCGTCGGCCTGCTGGCGCTCCTGGCAGTCACGCTGACCTGCTTGATCGCGGCCGCAACGGCAATCGCGGCGGCACCCACCGAGACTGCGCAGCCGACGCTGGACGGCACGTTCAGACGGGGGGAGACGATCTCGACCTCCAACGGCAGCTGGTCGAACAATCCAACCTCGTTCAGCTATCGCTGGCAGCGCTGTGACGCCGCCGGCGCCGCGTGCGTAAACGTCGCCGGCGAGGCGGCGCGGAAGTACCGTCTGCGTGCCGAGGACGTCGGCCGCACGCTGCGGGCGATCGTCACGGCCCGCAACGCCGATGGCACGGGCCAGGCGAACACCAAGCCGAGCCCGGTGATCGCGGACAATGTCGTCCCGGCGAACACCCAGGCACCAACCATCTCTGGCTCGCCGGTTGTCGGCGGCACGCTGACGGCGAGCGAGGGCACCTGGACGGGGGCGCCTAGCTTCGCGTTCATCTGGGTGCAGTGCGACCAGGCAGGTGCGAACTGTGGCGACACGAACGCCCGCGGCCGGACGTACGGCGTCCGCGCCGACGACCTCGGCCGCACCATTCGCGTCCAGGTGCGAGCGACGAGTCCGCGCGGTTCCGCGACAGCCCAGTCTGCTCAGACAGCGGTCGTGCGGCCCGCGAGCGGCGGCGGGGCCGGGCCGGCTGTGCCCGTGGCGAGCATCTCGTTGCCGGAGCGGCTCGTGATCACCGCCTTCTCGTCGTCTCCCACGGCGTTCCGGAACCGCACCGATGCGGTGACGCTCCGCATCCGCGTCAGCGACACGCGCGGGCGGCTCGTTCAGGGGGCGCTCGTGCTCGCATCGGCGGTGCCTTTCGGCCGCGTGACGGCCGCCCCCGAGACGCCGACGGACGCGAGCGGGATCGCCTCGATTGTTGTCCGTCCGACGGCGCGGCTGCCCCTCCAGCGCGGGGCGTCGGTCGTGTTCTTCCTGCGCGCACGCAAGCCGGGCGAGAACCTCCTCGCCGGGATCTCGACTCGTCGCCTCGTGCAGGTTCGGGTGATCCCGGGCTGATCCGCCCTTCCTAGGCCCGTGCCGCTACGCTCGCCGCGGAGCGGCACGGGCCCGGTGGCCCAGCCGGTCTTCAAAACCGGTGAGGTCGTGTAGCCCACGGCTGGGTAGGTTCGACTCCTGCGCCGCTCCGTTAAGCCATTTCCAACAGTCTTGGCAAGCAGCTTGGGGGGGCGCTTCCGGGCGGTTCGTCTACCACCTGTCTACCAAGTTAGGCGACGCGTCCAGCTGAACGACGCGGGAGGGGCAGCGAGCTGTGGTGCGAAACTGCGTGATAGGCGGCGTAGTGTCACGACATCAGGTTCCATCCAGCCCGGTGGCTACGCTTGACCCATGGCCCTCTGAGCGATAAGACCCTGGACCGATGGGCGATGAGCGAGGTGACGACGTCCAGCGACCCGAACAGAACGCGGCCGAACCCGCCGCCCCCACCCCTGCCCCAGCCGCCGGCAGTCGATCAGGACTGGGCGACGAAGATCGAGCGCGCGAAGGAAGCGCGGGAGAGCGGGCAGAGGCTGAGGGAGGGCATGCCGGTGGCGTTTCCGACCCGTCGGCAGCGCCAGTAGCGTTTCCTTCGCAGACTCCGCTTTTTCATGCTCAGCACTCTGATCGTTCCGCGCGACAGGCGCTGATTCGCGACGGATTTTGAGTTGTGCCGGAGCGTCTCGGCCCGTCTCGGCCAGGCTCGGCAAACGGCTCGTTTAAGCGTCATAGCGCCTCAACCGCCGCCGTCTCGTCTCGGCCCCTCTCGGCCGGTCTTGTTGCCTCTCGTTGCCCTCTGGTTCCTCCCCGAGCGGCAAGCGGCGCGGCACCCAAGACCTGACAAGATGCCGCCCAGCGATGAGAGCGACAGCGTGTTTCGGCGCCCTCCTACTAGCGGCCTCCGTCGCCGGATGTGGTGGCGAGGACCGGCTCGAAACAACCGTCGTTCAAACAGCGTTGAAGTCGGAGCTTCAGTCGAGGGACATCGCCGTGCAGAACGTCCTATGTGTTCCGAACGATGACGTCGAGAAGTTCGATTGTTCGGTTGAGTACTCCGGTTCGGAGGGTTCCGGGGAGAATCTCCTATTGGTTCGATGCAGAGGCGGAGCGTGCACGTGGCTTCTGAAGGGCGACCCCTCCGAAGGAGGTGCCTTTCCTGTGGGAGGTCAGTGATCAAAGAACGGCTGATTCGGCGATAGGGAGAGCGAACTCGTGGCGCTCGTCGAGCGCGTCGAAGAACTGAGTATCCGGCAAGTCGTCGTCGTTGAGATGCAAGTACGTTGACGCAGTGAAGTCCCACGAATGGTGCCCGAGCATCTTCCGGATCGCCTCCTTCGAGACACCCCGCCGGAACATGATCGATGCGCACGAGTGCCTCAGCGAATGGACGCCGACCGGCCACTCGATTCCGGCCCGCTCACCCGCCGCCCGCACGACGCGGTAGAGGTGCGAGCGGGCGAACGGCAGCCCGTCCGGCCCGGCTCGGCAAAGAATCTTCTCGAGGCCGTGGCACAGGCGGAAGCTGCAATCGCTCGCAACCGAGACGTCTACCCACTACATGCGTCGCTCCTCGGCGACTTCAGCGCGGTCATGGTCGAGCAGGCACGGTCCGCGATTGGGCGAAGCGAAGCGCTCGTCAAGGAGGCCTTGCGCAGTAATCTCGATCGCGGCGAAAACTGAGGTGACTCGCGCCGGCGCTGAGGAGCGGTCGAACAGGCCCTGCTCGCCCTCACGCCGGTAGCGGCGCCGCCACTTCGAGATCGTGCGCACGCTCACGCCCGCGGCCT
>Ga0208612_1000150_pt1 | contig 38059 bp, 32 predicted proteins | sample AntDryMetagUQ889_FD_188089 | JGI IMG/M metagenome (GOLD analysis project Ga0208612, IMG submission 188089) | Polar desert microbial communities from Antarctic Dry Valleys - UQ889 (SPAdes) | ecosystem: Environmental > Terrestrial > Soil > Desert | place: Antarctic Dry Valleys | collected 2008-12-31 | reverse complement strand
CGCACTCCCCACCGGGCTGACCCACTGACCCACCGGCCTCGATGCCTTTTGATCGATCCGTCGTCCCGGTGTGGGAGGCGCCTCATTCGACACCCATCGTCATGGCAGACTCCAATCAGCTCGTCACCCTGGGCATCGGGACCATCGATCGGCTCGGGATCGAGGGCACCGGCAGCTACGGCGCCGGCGTGGCGCGCTGGCTGCGTGCCCAGGGGCTCGTGGTGATCGAGGTTGACCGTGCCGACCGTGGTGAGCGTCGGCGGCGCGAATCGCCGCAGGTTTCGCGGCGCCTCATGGCCGCCCTTCGCGATCTCCGCTCGATCGTGCCAGACGAGCGCAGCGCCATCATCGACGAGGAGATCCGATTGCTCGAGGCTGCCGTCGAGGCGTCGCTCGACGAGGGCGCGGACGTGGCGACTGGGCTCGCGGAGGATCGTGAGGGCATCGGCGTGGCCGCCGGCGAGCCGAGGCGGTAGCGCTTGGCCTACATGACAGCGTCGGCGAGTCGCCCCGGCGTGCGCGCGGCGAAGACGCCGATCGAGCCGATGACTTCCAAAGTCGACGCGGAAGGAGGCGGCCCCCGTCACCCGTGACTCGCTTTCGGCCAGTTGCGCTGGAATCAGGTACGCGGAGTTGGCGGATGCGCGCTGGGTACACCGGCACTGCGGGCGAGCGCCAGGTCGGTTGCTTCGCTCGCGGTGAGGTTCCGCCCGACGCGGATGGCCGTTCGATGGCGCTCGTCACCCAGCAGCTCCCGCGCTCGATCCAGAAAGCGCTGGTTGATGGAGCGGTCCGGCGGGTGCGGCCGCATCGAGATGCGCTCGCGAAGAGCCTGTGCGGCACCGGCGAGGACGCTCGCGGACTCCGGATCCGCCTCGCTGCGCAGCGTGGCGACCGCCTCGAGGCCTTCGGCGAGGGCCCAGCTGTCCTGGGAGACCGCAGCAATTTGCATGGCGCGCGCGATGGCAGACTCGGCAGCTGGTCGCCGCGAGCTCACGAGGGCCGCGTAGCCCAGCTCGATCAGCGCCCGCGCGAGAAAGTGCCGGTCGCCGAGCGACTCGTATCCGGCGACTGCCTGCTCAAGAATGTCGGCGGCGTCATCCGGGCGGCCGGCGTACAGCAGCGCGGTTCCGAGGTTCAGCAGTGACGTGGCGCTATGCCAGCCAGGTCCCACCCGCTCCGCGAGTCGGTTCGCCTCCTCGAGCGCGCTGGTCGCCGCGGCCGCGTCACCATCCGCAAGCGCCGCAATTCCCACGACCGTCAAGGCGTTGCGCCGCCACAGCCACATCTCCGCGGGGCGTTGGAAAACGGACGACTCGACTAGCTCAAGCATCTCGCGACCGATCTCGGCGGTGCGACGATACTCGGCTTGGTGATAGGCGAGCCATCCAGCGCCCCACATTCCCTGCAGCCGGACGACCGGTGCGCTGTCCACGCCCGCAATGACGGCGGCCTCCAGCCACTTGCGACCCTCGGCAAAGAGTCCTGCCCAGCGCCAGAACATCCATAGCGAGCCCGCCAGCCGGAGCGCGAGCTCGCCCTCGCCCTTCTCGAGTGCCCACCTGAGGGCGGCGCGGAAGTTGGGCTCATCTACCAGGAGCGCCGAGTACCAGCGCCGCTGCTCGGGACCGCGCAGACCGGTCTCCGCGCGTTCTGCGACTTCTGTGAAGTGGCGGGCATGTCGAGCACGCAGCGGGCTCAGCTCACTGGCTCCCGTCGCCTGCTCCAGCGCGTACTCGCGGATAACGTCGAGCATCCGGTACCGGCTTTCGCCGGTTTCCGTGAGCTCGTGAATGACGAGGTGCGCGTCCACGAGGGCCGACAGGGGGTCAAGTTCGCGACGGGCGGCGCCCTTCGGTCTCGCGATCGCGTCGATATCGGAGCGCGACCAGCCCCCGCGGAAGACGCAGAGCGACCTAAAGTGGCGAATTCCATCGCTGTCAAGCAGCCGGTAGCTCCACGCGATCGCGCCGCGCATCGTCTGCTGCCGCGCCGGCAGGTCCAGCGGCCCGTCGACGAGCGCAGCGAGTGGCGACTTGAGTTGGGCCGCGAGATCGCGGAGCGATGTGTGCCTTACCCGCGCTGCGGCCAGCTCAATTGCGAGCGGAACGCCGTCAAGGGCCACACAGATCTCTCGGATGAAACCCATGGCATCAGCGCCTGCGAGCTGCGGGCGGGCGGCGCGTGCCCGCTGGAGGAAAAGGTCGAGCGCCGCGCCCGCCCCGTCGATCGAGAGCGGGCCGAGTTCCACTTGGTGCTCCCCGCGAAGGCGCAGCGGTGAGCGGCTCGTCACCACGACCTTCAGCGTCGGGCACATTTCGAGAAGGTCCGCGATAATCGGGGCTGCCCTCGCGAGGTGCTCAAACGTGTCCAGCACGAGCAGCGCCTGCCCGCTCGACAGTCGGCTCCGAATCGCCGCCATTACGTCGACTGAATCGGGCTGGACCCCCAGAGCTGTGCCGATAGCATCACGGACATGCGCAGGGTCGTCAACGGGAGCGAGATCGACGAAGTGAATGGCGTTGCCGAAGGCAGCGTCTTCCGAACGCGCGAGCTCGAGCGCCAGCCGCGTCTTTCCGATCCCGCCGGGACCGAGGATCGTCGCCAAGCGCACCTCCGGCCGTCGCAGGAGATCACGAACGGCGGCGAGCTCCTCGTCGCGGCCGAGCATGCCGGTCATCGGATGCGGGATGGCCGTCGTTATGCTTCCCTGGACCGCCGCGTGGCGACGCGTCGGGCGGGCCGTCTGGACGAACTCCAGGAGCTCGCCTCGGTGGATGCCGAGCGCCTCCGCCAAAGCGCGAGCGGTCGATGGATAGACCGACGAGCGCAGGCCTCGCTCGAGATCACTGATGGTCCTCTCGCTGACTCCCGCGCGCTCCGCGAGCTCGGCCTGAGTCAGCCACGCGGACTCGCGTAGGCGCCGGACGCGGTCGCCGAATGAGCTCACGGCTGGCGAGGTGGTCGCATGCGGCGGCGGCGGAAGCCCCGTCCATGCAACTCGGTGGGCAGACGGTGAGTTTCCATCATGGTCATCGGACTGCGGTGAGGAGATTCTGCATCGGTCCACATGTTCGCAACCAGGAGCAAGAGATGTCAGAGCTCGACAACAAGGGTCTCGTTCGGCGGTACTACGACGAGGTTCTCAACCAGGGGCAACTTTCAGTGCTGGATCAGATTGCCGCCCATGATTACATGGAGCATGATCCGCTTCCCGGCCAAGGGAACGGGCGTGATGACCTCAAGGCGCGGGTCGAGATGCTACGTACGGCGTTCAAACCGCAGTTCTCGATCGAGGACATCGTTGCCGAGGGCGACCGCGTCGTGATCCGCTGGATGTCGGAGGGCACCCACGTAGGCGAGTTCATGGGGATCCCTCCAACGGGAGCGCGTTATCGGATTGCAGGCATCGACGTTCATGCAGTACGCGGCGGTAGGATGGCCGAGCACTGGCACGTGGTCGATCAGCTTTCGCAGCTGCAACAGCTCGGCGTGATTCCGCGGCCGGATCCCGCGAATGCGTGACGGAGCGTGCGTCTTAGAGCGCCGCCTGATCCGCCGGCGCTGGTGTTGATGAAACCATCGAGAAGTGCGCGGCAGCGACGATCGCAACCGCGGCTGGACTCAAAAGGTGGGCGGCACCACCAGCGTCGCCGGCCACCGCGTCGAAGCGGTGGGGAGAGCGCCTGGCACGTCTCACGCTGACACTCGACATGCACGGCTAAGCCGCGTGACGTGTACACATGGCCTCGTGGGCCGCACCGATGATAAGTCGCTCCTGCGGAGCGAATCCCACGTGACCGGCCGGCGCTCTTCCCGCCGTTGTTCTGGGGTGACCCTTGCGTTGCCGACTCGGACAAAGAAGATGCGTCATCGGTCCGCGCGAACTTACTTGCCCTGCCCGCCCCCGCTGGATTCGTCACGGTCGACACCATCTGCGTTGAAGCACTAGGGAATGTCTGCGCGAGCAGCAGACCCAACCGATGCACTTCGTTCTCATCGATCGTGACGATGAGCACCGAGTTGTCGGGGTTCAAAAGCTCCTTGGCGAGCTTGAGGCGGCGCTCTATGAACGCGAGCGACTTGCTGTGGCGGTACGCATCGGTGTCGTCGACGTAGTCGTTGTTGTACTTCCAGTCGCGGGGTTCTACGCCAAGCTCGGGTGTGCGTCGAGGGATCGGCCCTCGTTGGGCCTCACCGTGAGTGGCAGCATCAGAACGAAGATCGCCGCTCAGCCAGATGACGCGCTCTGTACTAACCCGCGGTTGGCAGCTGTCGGCAGGACCGATCCGGCCCGGACCGCTGACACGTCCGTTTGGGGCGGGTCCCCGTCCGAACTATGCTTCGCTGTCGGCCAAGAACCGGGCGAGGATCGGATTAACGATGTCCGGCCGGCGGATATCGGGGCCGGTGCCCGAGGCCGTCAAGGAGCATTAGGCGGGCGCCGGGGATCCCGGCCGCGACCCCCTTGATCGACGCCAGCTCGAGGGTCCGATCGGCCGCGCCGTGGACCACGAGCGTCGGACAGCGGACATCCTTGAGGTAGCGCGGTGCCTCGTCCCAGTCGAGCTCGGCCGCTTGCTGGAGCAACATCGCATGGTCGGCCTCGCGCGCGATGCTGACCACCTCGTCGATCGTGGCCTGCGAGTCCGGTTCGGAGAACACCTCGCCGATGAACCATGTCACATAGGCTGGGTAGTCCGTCCGCCAATCCGGCGCGCTAGGCCCCGCGGAGCGGTCCTCGTCGCTTGATTCGGTCGGGATCTCGACATCGCCTTCGACCCTGCCAGCCACGTCCATGGGAGGTGCGATGAGCACCATTCGGGCGACCCGGACTGGGTGATGCGCAGCAACTAGGACGGCGACGTGGGTGCCGAGCGAACCGGCCACGAGGGCGGCCGTCGACGTGTGGCTGGCATCGAGGACCGCCATCGCGTCTGCGACGTGATCGTCGAACCGATAGCCGTCCGGTGGGTGGTCGCTTGTGCCGGAACCCCGCGCGTCATAGGTGAGGACCCGAAAGCGATCACGGAGACCCTCAACCTGGTGACGCACGACCCGTGAGTCCACGAAGTTCCAGGTCGGAATGAAGAGGATTGAATGGGCGCCGTCGCCGTAACGGTGCCAGCCGATCCTGACGCCGTTGCTGTCGGCGATCCCGACCTCATCCGGGATAGGTTGACGCCTGTCGGAGGGCCAGCTTGACGACGTCGACGACCGGCTGCAGACCAGCCAGTGGGACGATGACGCTTGGGAAGCGAGTCTGGCGACTTCCTGGTTCCGCTAGCCTGTCTCTTGTCGGATGCGTCGAGCGGACGGTCTCGTCGGCGGATGCGAATGCGCCAACGGGTCACCGCAGTCGGACCGACTCCAGTGTCGCCCACCACCCCCCGTCAGACCGGGCCGACCTGTTGGCCGAGCTGCTTGAGCTCCAGCATGCGGGCACCGAGACTCTCGAGCTCATCGGCATCGAAGACCTGGCGAGCGGTCTTGAACATCTCGCCCTCTTCTTCCTCGATATGGTGCTCGATGTTCTCCTTCATGACCTTGAACTTTGCGCCCCAGGTCTCATCGGTCACCGGGAGCCGCTCGAGCTCACCCATGATCTCGTCGACCACGTGGTGCTCCTCGTACCCTTCGAGCACGATGTCCTTGGCCTTCGGATGTGACTTGAGCGCCGGATAGAAGATCTCCTCCTCGATCCGCTCGTGAATCAGCATTTCGGCCTTGAGCTTCTCGAACAGATCGGTGCGCGCCACCTCGGCGCGTTCGGTCGTCTCCTCGCCATCGGCGAGCATCTTCTTGACCTTGTCGTGGTCAGCCTTCAGCAGTGCAATGGCGTCCATCGGATTCTCCTGGAAGGAATGAGTGAATCAGCAGGACCGATAACGCACGCGCCGTGCCGGACTTCACGCCTGAGCCAGGAGTTTCTCGATGCTGTCGCGCGTCGGCATGCCGGCCCGCGCTCCCGCGGCGCCCACGGCCAGCGATGCGGCCGCGTTGGCGGCTTCGATCGCTTCGGGCAGCTCGGCTCCGCCGGCGAGCCACGCCGCTAGCACGCCGTTGAAGGTATCGCCGGCGCCGGTCGTGTCCACCAGCGTCGGAACGCTGTGACCGGGAAAGCGAGTCCGCTCGCCCGCACGAATCAGCAGGGCACCGGCCGGGCCCTGGGTCACGATGATGGGTCCGGTATTGCGCGCCGCGAGCTCGTCGAGCGCGGTGCCAGTCACGTCATTACCGATGGCCACTACCAGCTCGTGCTCGTTCGGCGTCAGGATCGGCCCCAGGCGCAGGAGGTCGGCGGAGAGCGCCCGCGCGGGTGCCGGGTTCAGGATGGCGGTCACGCCAGCTGCCTGGGATGCTCGCAGGACGTCAGCGACGACTCGCGTCGACATCTCGTGGTTGGTCAGGACGACGTCGGCGGCCGCGATGCGCTCACGATCCACGTCCTCGAGCTCGAAGGCTCCGTTGGCACCTGGCGCCACCGTGATCTGGTTCTCGCCGCGCGGACCCACCACGACGAGGGCCACGCCGGTCGGGTTCCGATCGTCTCTCCGGATGCCATCGACGTTGATGCCTTCGTTCGAGAGCGCCGCGAGCGCCCGCTCGCCATGCTCATCGCGCCCGATCGCACCGATGAACGAAACGTTCCCGCCGGCTCGAGCGGCCGCGACCGCCGCGTTGGCACCTTTGCCACCATCGTGGACGGTGAACGTGCCCCCGAGCACTGTCTCCCCCGGTAACGGAAGCCGGTCCGCGTTGATCACGAGGTCGACATTGATGGAGCCGATGACGCATACGTTTCGCGACATGGAGCGAGTATGGCGGACGCTCATGGCTGGAGACGGCGCTGATGCCACGATCCGTCTCCGCCACGCCGGTACTCCACCCGGTCGTGCAGTCGATCGGGTCGGCTTTCCCAGAACTCGACGAGGTGCGGGATTAGCAGGTAGCCACCCCATCGGTCCGGAATCGGGACCGCCTCGGGATGCTGTCGCGCGAGCTCGGCAACGCGCTCCTCGAGCTCTTCCCGGCTGGCGATCTCCTGTCCCTGCTGCGAGACGGCCGCGGACAGCTGGCTGCCTCGTGGACGCGTATCCCAGTACGCCCGCGATGCCTCCCCGGGAAGTATCCGCACCGGGCCGGCGACGCGCGCCTGGCGATCCACGGCGGGCCACCAGAAGGCGGCCGACGCCCACGGGTTGACAGCCACATCGCGTCCCTTGCGGCTCGACCGGTTCGTGTAGTAGCGCAGGCCTTCGAAATCCAATCCGTGGAGGAGGACGAATCGCACGGATGGAGCTCCGTCGGCATCGGCGGTAGCGAGGGCGAATGCATCCGGCAGGGGAGCGCCCGCGCGAGCTGCATCATCCACCCAGCTGCCAAGCTGACGGAGCGGGTCGGGGTCGAGATCGAGCGGATCGATGGGCATCCTGAGTATCGTACGAGCAATGCCACTCGAAGACTATCGACGCAAGCGCAACTTTTCGGCCACGCCGGAGCCGGCGCCCGGTGATCTGATCGAGCGGAGCGGTCGGTTCACGGTGCAGCGTCATCGGGCCACCGCGCTTCATTACGACTTCCGGCTGGAGATTGACGGCGTGCTGGTCAGCTGGGCCGTGCCGAAGGGTCCGACCCTCGATCACGCTGCTCGGCGCCTTGCCATGCGGACCGAGGATCACCCGATCGAGTACCTAGACTTCGAGAGTGTCATCCCCGCGGACGAGTACGGCGGTGGCGATGTGATCGTGTGGGACTGGGGGATCTTCGAGCCGGAGGCCGAGACACCCGACCCATCCGCCGCGCTGCGCAGCGGTGAAATCAAGTTCGTCCTGCACGGAGAGAAGGTCCGTGGTCGGTTCACCATCGTCCGAACCGATGGCCGGCGCGGCGCTTCCGCTGACGACGGCCGGGAGCACTGGCTCCTGATTCGCAAGCGTGACAGCGCGTCCGTGATCGGCTGGGATGCCGAGGAACACCCGCTCAGCGTGAAGAGCGGACGGACGAATGACGAGGTGCTTACCGGGGCTGCGCCGCGCTTCGAGGGTGTACCGCCGGCACCGGCGGCCGAGATCGACCTCGCCGCGGCTCGCGACGAGCCGATGCCGGACTTCATCCCGCCGATGCGGGCGACGCTGGCGACCGTCACGTTCAGCGATCCAGACTGGCTGTTCGAGGTCAAGTGGGACGGCTATCGCGTGCAAGCCGTGGTGTCCGATGGTCGGGCGAAGTTGTGGACCCGAAACCAGCAGGACGCCGGCCGCTACTTTCCCGATCTCGTCGGCGCGGCGCCATGGATCGATGCTCGCGACGCCATCGTCGACGGCGAGGTCGTGGCCCTTGATGCAAACGGTCGCCCGCAGTTCAGCCTCCTCCAGGATCGAACCGGGATCCGCACCGGGCGGGCGGCCGGTTCGAAGCGACCTGGGCCACCGGCGCCGATCGTGTATCAGGCCTTCGACCTGCTGCATCTTGACGGCCGCTCCCTGCTGGGCGTCCCCCTCGAGGACCGCAAGCGGCTCCTTCGCAGCCGGCTACGCGAGCATCCGCTGGTCGCATATGCCGGCCATGTCGAGGCCGATGGGTTGGCATTTTTCGAAGCCGCGCAACGCCAGGAGTTGGAGGGGATCGTGGCCAAGTTGCGCCGCTCCACCTATGAGCCGGGCGCACGTGGTCGCTCCTGGCTGAAGCTGAAGGTTCGTCCTGAGCAGGAGGCCGTGGTGGTCGGCTGGCTGCCGGGACAGGGGAGTCACCGCGACCTCGGGTCGTTGATCCTGGCGGTACGGAGCGGGAAGCAATGGCTGCATGCAGGACAGGTCGGCAGCGGGCTCGACGCCCGCACCCGCCGTGAGCTCCGAGCTCAGCTCGATGAACTCGCGATGGATGCGTCCGCTCTTGACCCGGTTCCGAAACTGAAGGACGCGCGATGGGTAGAGCCGCGCCTGGTCGCGCGGATCGCCTTTGCCGAGTGGACGGCCGACGGACTCCTCCGCCAGGCGGCCTTCAAGGGTATCGAGGCCGGCCGAGACCCGCGCAGCGTGCGGCGCGAGCGAGCCGTTTCGACAGCAGCTGCCACCGCGGCCGCGGGGCGAGACGTGCCTGTCTCACCGCCGCCGGGCAGCGATGCGATCACTGCGCTGGATGCGATCGAGCGCGAAGGCACCTGGGTGGTCGACGGACGCGAGATTCGTGTCACGAACCTTGACAAGGTTCTTTTCACGGGGCGCGATGGGGGAGACCACGTCACGAAGCGTGACCTCCTGCGCTACGTCGTCGAGGTGGCGCCGATCCTCGTCCCGCATCTCATCGGCCGCGGCCTGACCGTCCAGCGCTACCCAAACGGGATCGATCACAAGGGCTTCTGGCAGAAGGACCTGCCCGGACACGCGCCCGACTGGATCACGCGCTGGACGTACCACCATCGAGAAGAGGGACCGAAGGATTACCCGGTCGTCGACTCCGCCGCCACGCTCGCCTGGTTGGCACAGGAGGCGGCGCTCGAGCTTCATCCGTGGACCAGTCGTACCGACGAGCCCGACCGCCCGAGCTACGCGCTCATCGACATTGACCCGGGCCCGGACACGAGCTGGCCCGAGGTCCTGGTTCTCGCACGCCTGTACCGGACCGCGCTGGACCATCTCGGCCTTCGCGGCTATCCCAAGGTGACGGGCAAGCGTGGCGTCCAGGTCTGGATCGGTGTCGCTCGCGGCCCGTCCTTCGACGACACGCGAGACTGGGTCGAAAGCCTGTCGCGCGCCATCGGAGCGACCGTTCCCGACCTGGTCAGCTGGGAGTGGGCCAAGCGCGCGCGAAGGGGAAAGGCTCGACTCGACTTCACCCAGAACGCCATCAACAAGACCCTCGTCGCGCCGTACAGCCCGCGACCGTCACCCGGCGCCCCGGTCAGCATGCCGATCAGCTGGGACGAGCTCGATGACCCTGACCTGCGACCCGACCGCTGGACGATCCGGGACGTAGCTGAGCGCGTCGCCCAGTTCGGGGACCCGTTCGCCCAGCTCTTGACCGACGCGCAGGAGCTCGCCCCGCTCGGATAGTGGGCGAATCGTGACGCTTGAGCTACCATGGTCGCGATGATTGATTCGCTTCTGACCCTGACCCCTGAGGCCCGCGAGAAGATCGATGGTGTCCGGCGCTTCAACGAGTTCCCCGACGCCGTTCTGCGTGTCCGCGTGCTCGCCAAGGAGGGCCGCAGCTTCCGCTACGAGATCGCGCTCGAGGATCCGGGCGAGCGCAACTCCGATGACCTGTCAATCGATGCGAGTGGCCTCACCGTTGTGGTGGACCCGACCAGCGCGGCGGACCTCGCCGGGGCCGTGATTGCACTGGATGGCGCCGTCACCGGCGGCGGCCTGCGCATTGAAAACCCGAACGAGGGCTGGCAGGACCCGGTGGCGCGGGCCGTTCAGGACGTCCTCGACCAACAGATCAATCCCGGCGTGGGCACCCACGGGGGCACAGTCACGCTCGTTGATGTGAAGGACGGGACGGCGTTCATGCGCTTTGGCGGAGGGTGCCAGGGATGCTCAGCGGTCAGCCTGACGCTCAAGCAGGGCGTCGAGACGGCGATCCGAGCGGCGGTACCTTCCATTTCGGCCATCGTGGATGTCACCGATCACGAGGCAGGCGCCAGTCCCTACTACCAGGAAGGGCACTAGGGAGAGGCGAGCGGGGGAAAGGCGAGTCGTGGCCCGGCGCGCCGGGCTGGGCAGCCCGTTCTAACGCAGACGGGGGAAGTCGGCTCCGCCTGATGCCGCGGCGACGACCGAGACGATGCTGAGAATGCTCAGCGCGGCGGCGGTGCCGGCGACCATGAGGGATCGGAAGATTCGGCGAGTTCGCATCGGCGGTGTTCCTCGTACGGCACGACCGCGGGTGAGGCTGTGCGGTCGCTTTCGATACACCGTCGCGGGGGGACAACCATTCGACAATGCCCCATCCGTTCCGACCGGCGCGTCGCGGGCAGTACCATCGGTGGAACGGCGGTCAAGTGACGCTTGCCATGGGGTGTAGACTGCCGCCATGCCACGTACCAGAACGAGTGCTCGCGCCACCGAAAAGGATCGCGAGCTCGCCCGCCGGATCGGCCATCGAATTCGCGAGGCGCGACACCGGTCTGGACTCACGCAGCAGCAGCTCGCCGGAGATCGCTATACAAAGGCGTACGTCAGCGCGCTCGAGACGGGGATCGCTCGTCCGTCGATGGTCGCGCTGAACTTTCTATGCGAACGGCTTGGCCTGCCGGCCAGCCACTTCATCGATGAAGCGCACCCGACGTGGACGCGACTTGAAGTCGACATGCGACTCGCGTCCGGAGACTGGCTGGCAGCCGTAGACGGCTATCGCGCGCTGCTCGATGACGACCCGGACGACAGTCTCCGCGCGGGCCTCCTGCGCGGCATGGCGGAGGCCACGGCTCGTCTCGATCGGGGCAAGGACGCAATCGCCGCCGCATCCGAGGCCGGACGCCTGTATGCGGCCCAGGGACGCGACGCGGACGCTGCGCTGGCGCGGTATTGGCTGGCGTATGGCCTGTATCAAGCGGACAATGAGCCTGACGCGCGCAGCATCCTCATCGCGCTGCTCGAACAGGTTCGTGCCGGCCTCCAGGTTGAGCCTGACTTCGAGATGCGACTACTCACATCGCTGGCCGCGGTCGAGTCGCACACCGGCCAGGCGACACGTGCCCTGTCGTACCTCGAGGAAGCACGCGGCCTGGCGGCCGATCTGGACGATCGGCAGCGTGCAGCGTTTCTGTTCAATCTCGCGGTCGGATATCGCGAAATTGGCGATTTCGAGGCGGCCATCCGCGCCGGAACGCAGGGAATGGCGCTCTACCGCGCGGCAGGTGCCGTGTTCGAATCGGCCCGCATCGAGAACGATCTCGCGCTGGCGTATCTCGCGACGGGACAGATTGACCGCGCTCGCGAGCTGGCGCGGGGTGCTCGTACCCACATCGAAGAGACGGGCGATGCGCGTTGGCTGTCGCTCGTGATCGATACGGAAGCCCAGATTGCCCTCGCGTGCGGAGAAACCGAGGAGGCGCTGCGCCTATCCGGCGATGCGCATCGCTACGCGGAGGCGTCGGGCAACGAGCCAGCGCGGCTGGCGTCCATCCTGACCGAGGCGCGCGCGCTGCGGCGCGCGGGGCGCGCGGACGAGGCGGAAGCACGCTTCGGTGACGCCGCCGGTATCGCGCGGTCGAGCCGCGTTCCGCAGCGATTGCGCGAGGTCCTCCGTGAATGGGCAGACCTGCGTGCCGACGCCGGGGACCACCGTGGCGCCTACGAACTCACAAGCGAGGCCCTCACGGTCAATTAAGTGTTGACAGGTATGGTCTGGTGCTCGTAGGCTTGCCGGCGAGACGAGTCGGATGGGCACGCCGGCTTGCCTGATGGGGATCGGAGATGGGCACGTCTCCGATCCCTCTTTTGTTCTCGCCTACGAGTCGCCTGATGGGGACGGGGGAACCACCAGCTCGAAGGCACCTTCGGCGTACGGCGCATCGTCGGCGTCGAGGTAGAGCAGCATCAGGTATTCGCCCGCGCCAAAGTCATCGATCAGGTTGACCGCGGGAACAACAAACGCGATGGCAGGGGCGCGCTCTTGTGGAACGAGTTGCTCGGTCGCTGCCTGGACCGTCTCGGCCGGCCCGCCGCCGGTGCGTCGCACTTCGACATATACCGCAACCGGCAGCGGACTTGGCCCGTCAACGGAATAGGCGAACGTGTCTCCGGCGGTAAAGCGGTCAGTCGTTGCTGCTCCGACGGCGTCATCAGCGCCCAGTGCAGTCCCGAAGGCGATGACACGTGGATCAGCGCCACTGTCGGAGGCCGTTGGCGAGGGGCCAACGGCCGTGCCATCAGCATTCCCGCCGAGGACGCGGAAGGCGATAGCAACGCCGATGATGAGAGCGATCGCGGCCACCCAGCCGGCGATAGTGCGTTGGCGCGGAGTGAGTCGAAGACCGCGCTCGTTTCCTGGCCCACGGGCCATGACTCGTGCGCGGCCGGAGCGCAGCCGTTGTCGCACGGACTAGGTCCGCTTCCCGCAAGCGATGGTGCTCATCTGCACCGCCCACTCTAGCGAGGTCGGGAGCGGCTAGGATGATGACGATGACACGGCGACTCTTCGTTTTCGACGACCCCGATCGATTCGTGGCGGGAACCATCGGCAAGGCGGGTGATCGTTCCTTCTATCTCCAGGCTCGCAAGGGAGGCGCCCTGGTCAGCGTCGGTCTGGAAAAGGTCCAGGTTGCTGCACTGGCGCAGCGCCTCGATGACTTGCTCGACGACGTTGAGATTCCCGCCGGCCCTGTGGCGACCGATGACCGCGGACTCGAGGAGCCTGTCGTCGAGTTGTTTCGAGTGGGAGCCATGGCGCTGGCTTGGGATGCCGCCACCGAGGCGATCGTCATCGAGGCGCAGATGCCCACGCGAGACGGCGAGTACATCGAGCTGCCTGATCATGCAGACGACGGCCCCGATCTGTTGCGAGTGCGGATCAGGCCCGCCGACGCGCGTGCATTCATGGAGCGGGCCATGGTCCTCGTGACGTCGGGGCGCCCCGCGTGCCCCTACTGTGGCCAGCCGCTGGACGCGTACGGCCACTTCTGCCCCCACGGCGACGCTTCGCTTAACTAGATGGTTCGCGACGAACTTGACCCGCCATTGCGCTTGGACTGGCTGGAAGCCTGTGAGCTCAACGACGGGTCACCCGGTCGCTTGGGCATGTCGTTTCTGCCGGGCAAGCATGGGGCGTCGCAGCTCTACCCTGGCCGCGTCTATCGGCGCGACCTCGATCGCGACCTGGACACGTTGCGTCATGGAGGTGTCCGTCACTTGTTGCTTCTGGTCGAGGACGCTGAACTGGCTCGTTGGGGCGACCTGGAGATCGTGGGCCGGGCGGCCGAGCACGGTATGACGATCGATCGACATCCGCTTCCGGATGGGTCGGCGCCCCGCACCGTACGAGAGATGGATGACGTTCTTGCCGCACTCACCGCCGCGCGAGGCTCCGGCGACGTGGCGGTCGCCTGCATGGGAGGTGTGGGACGCACGGGCACGGTCGTGGCCTGCGCGCTGGTGGCCGCCGGCAACCCGTCGTCGGAAGCCATCGCCCGCGTCCGCGAGATCCGTCATCCCAGCGCCGTCGAGACCAATGAGCAGGTTGTCTTCGTTCAGGCGTACGAACGTCACATTGCCGCCCGTCGAACGGGATCGGCTAGGGTGGCCCCATGAACGAGCGATGGGTCTGCAAGCGATGTTTTGCGGACAATGAAGCGAGCCAGGCAGCGTGTCACCAGTGTGATCTCCTGCGTGGCGCCGAGGCGACCGAGGCCGATCAGTCCGGGTGGAGCGGTCCGTCCGGCAGTGGAGCTGCGACGGCCGAACCGGCAGGGTGGCGCAATCTGCTGCGCTTCTGGTGGATTCCACTCATTGCCATCGTCCTGGCGGTTGGCTACTTCGCGAATGCCCGCCGCAATGCCGACGGGGTATTGGAGGCCGCGGGGACGCTTTCGGTCACGGACCTTCGCCCGGGCGACTGCTTCAACTCCGATGAGGAGACCGAGATTACCGAAGTGGATGCCGCGCCGTGTACCGAAGCCCACGAATACGAGGTGTTCGCGAATGGAAGCCATGAGGCCGACGCGTATCCAAGCGAGGCCGAGATGGATGAGGTCTTCGTGTCCCTGTGCGAGGCGTCGTTCGACGCGTTCGTAGGGGTGCCGTACGCGGACTCGGAGCTGTGGGCCTCCATGATCACTCCCTCGGACGAGTCCTGGGGAGACGGCGACCGCGACTTCACCTGCATCCTGTATGACCCGGAGGATTCGCAGCTCACGAACTCTATGGAGGGCGCGAACCGCTGACCGCCTCGCGTTCCTGCTCGCGCGCGATTTCCGCAAATTGACACAGGGCGTTTGCGAGGCGCATCTGCTCGGGTGTTCGTGCCCGAACCCGAAGGAGCGCCGGCTCAGCCACGACCATCGCGATACATCGCGCCCGCGATGTGGCGACATTGAGTCGGTTGCGCGAATACAGGAAGCCCATGCCCCTCGGTGCCGCTTCGGGCGAGCTGGTGGTCATCGAGTAGATGCTGATTGGCGCTTCCTGTCCCTGGAACTTGTCGACTGTTCCGATGCGTGCCTCGGGCGGGAGCAGACGCGCGATGGCGCCGACCTGCGCGTTGTACGGCGCCACGACCAGGACATCGGCGTAGCCGACAGAACGCTCCTCACCGTCGGCGTCAATCCAGCTCGAACCACCGTCGACCAAGACCTGGACGAGCGTGGCCACCTGGCGCGCCTCCTCGGGTGACTCACTGTCGGCGCCGACGTGGGACGCCTCGAGCAATCGGAGTCCCGTGCCGTTGAGCGGACGAGGCGCGCGGAGCTCCTGGCGGGCGAGGTGTGGCCGCGACTCGAGCCGATTCTCATAGAACGCCTCCGACGTGAAGCGCGTGATGCTCGGATGGAGTCGCCACGTGTGCTCGAGAAACAATCCGAGATGATCCGGCATGGCATCGTGGTCACCAAGGAGGTGGGACAGTGCCGAGTGATCGGCCCCGGGTGGATGCGTGCCCTGCAGTGGCTGGTCGAGTTGTTGTGGATCGCCGAGAAGCACGATCGATCGTGTGGCACCGGACATCGCCAGCACGTTGGCCAGTGACATCTGGCCGGCCTCGTCGACGAACAGCACGTCGATCAGGTCGCCGCTGCGCTCGGGAGACCACAACCATGCCGTCCCGGCCGCGAGATTGAAGCTGCCTTCGGCGAGTCCGTCCTGGACCTCCTCGTTCTTCGTGGCGACAGTCACCCGGTCATCGGCGAAGCCATCGACGCCAGGGCTGACCTTCTGGACAGCTCGCACATCGACGTCACCGTCCGCTGCCTGCAGGACGGCGCTGAGGAAGTTCATGATGACCTTGTGGCTGTTGGCCGCGATGCCGATGCGCTTTCCTGCCTTGAGCAGCTGCAGCACCATCCGAGCCCCTGTGTACGTCTTTCCGGAACCGGGCGGTCCCTGGATGGCGAGCGTGCCTTCGCGGAGCATGGTTGCCATGCGGCGCGCGGCATCAAGTTCCGACTCGCCCGGAGCGCACAGCGCCGCACCAGGCTCCTGTCCGACCGATGGCGGCCGGCGCAGCAGCAGATCGCGAGCCGCGCGCCATGGGCCGGGCGCGTCAACACCGTTGGCGGCGACCCATTCAGCAAGCCGCAGGAGCGCGGCGCGCTGATCTCGGTCGCCGATGATCTTCAGCGGGACGAACGCAACGGGATGACGCGGGTCGGCATCGGGCGGCCACGTCATCTCGACGATGCTCGCCGCCTCGTCGACCTTCAGCAGATTACCCCGCACCTTCCAGTCGCTCCACTTCGCTTCCGGCTGCTCCTGGTACAGAGCCGGGTCATACAGGGTCGATCGCTCGACGTCATGTTCCTGTGGCTCGTATGCGTAGCGCCACGTCTGCCGCAGGTGTGACCGGGGCGTGGGTCGCCACGGGTCGCCGCTCGGACCAATGACCTGGAGCGGCCCGAGAGCTTGGGTGTCGGCCGTCAGCTCGGTTGCATCCATCCCCATCCGGTTGAAGAACTCCCAGAACGCGACTTTCGCCTCGCGTCGATGCCACGACAGGAGCTGGGCGAGCAACCAGGAGGCCTGCTCATCTGGCGATCGCTGGCCTGGATCCACGGGCACGCCTTCGGCGAGCCGATCCGCCACCTCCTGCACCCGGGCGCTGGCCTCGCTCAGCTGTGGTGGTGCTTCGGGCGAGCGCGGCGCTGGCCGCGGCACGTTCTGGCTGGTCGTTGAGGCAAGCTCATCGCGACGCGCCTCGAGCCAGTCGCGCAGCCGCCGCGTACTGAGCACATCGTCCCAGTTGTAGGTCTCGATCGAGGCGAGGATGGTGGAGTCGGGACGGTCAGTCTCGCCCAGCTCAAGCCACTCCTCGAACTCGACGATGCTGGATCCCGCGTCGCGCAGCCCTTCCTGACGGACGAACGCATACAGGGGCTCGAGGCGCTTGATGCTGTAGCTTTCGACCGAGGCTCGCAGGCTCTGCCGAACGACGCGGAACAGGTCGATCAGCGTGCCACCCCGAAGCAGCCGATCCACGTGCTCCTCGCGCGTCGCGTGACGGCCCATGAGGCGCTTGAGTGCCGTCGCCTCGTACGCCGCGTAGTGATAGATGTGCATATCCGGATAGCGCGTGAGCCGCTCGGTGAGCAGGTCCATCAGCCGCTCGAATGCCGCCTTTTCGCCGGCCAGGGTGATCTCGTCGGGTGCGTGGGGATCAAACGACCAGATCGGCGTGAAGGCATCATCAGTGTCGAGCACGCCGAACAGGTAGTCGACACCGTCGTCGAACGCGTACGGATCTCCCTCGAGGTCCAGGAAGAGGTCGCCGGGGCTGGGCTCGGGCAGAATGGCGAGCCCACGCTCAGGCTCGATCGGCGTGCCGGGATCAGGCAGCAGGAGTTGGTAGATGACGTCGGGACGCAACGGCCGGCCCTGGACCTGGATGCGCGCCTGCTCGCGAATCCGCTCCATGGAGGCGGCGCTCGAGCCATCCAACGGCGGGTCGAACGGCAACGGGGATGCGCCCAGCTTCACCACCGTGTCGATCTCGCGCCCCGCGAGCGCCTTGCGTTGATGGCTTGTGATGCCCGCCACGAGCGAGAGATGGTCGTCGTCGCGCCGCCGCTGTGCGCATAGTTCCGCCCAGCGGCAGACATGGCAGTGATCGACGGGCTCGGGATAGGTTGCGCCCGGCGGATAGACGGGCACATGGTCGCCCAGCACCTCATCGGTGAAGCGGCGCTTGGCGGCGCGGTAATACGCCATGAAGTCGTCAACGCGCAGTGTCGCGGTCTCGCGCGCACTGCCGCCGAGCACGACGTGCATGTGCTCGGCGCGGACACCCTGGATGCGTTCGAGCTGCTCCACGTACGAGCACATCTGGAGCACGGCGCCGGCCTTGACGTGGCGTGCCAGCTTCGTGTCCGCGACCTCGTAATGGTACGAGCCCCAGGCTGAAGGCCGATCGGGATCGTTGACCCGCAGCAGGAAGTCGGCGTAGCCGAGCCAGCGTCCGTCGAAGAAGGTCGCCTGGAAGATGACATCCGCACCCGATTGCATGGCGACGATCGTTTCGGCGGCCTGGCGACGGACCTGATCGCCGCGGCTCTCGTTGTCGTGCCGCTCGATGGTGGTGACGCTGCGATCCTCCGCGCGAAGCTCATGGAGGTAACGTGCTTCGTGCTGGAAGCCGCGCTTGCGAATGATGTCGAGCTCGCGATCCTCGCGCATGGGCCGCTTCACGAGGCCGGCCAACGCGGCGCGTTCGAGCGCCGTGAGGTGCTCGCAGGCCAGGTAGCCGACGAGATCGGTGGCGCTGAAGACGGTGGCCCCGTCGATGAGCTGCATCGGTCAGAACATGCCGAAGCAGCGTGACAGCTCGGATGTCGGGATCACGGAGATGGCGAAGGCGAAGCCGATGTTGACGGCTCCTCGAGGGGTTCGGGTACGCGCACGATCACCAGTGTCCAGGCACAGTCCGACTCGACCGTGACGAAGACCTGTCCGCGCACGCCCAGCGCCGCAAACGAACCCGGTTGGAGCGTGCCGGGGTCGACGCCGTTGCCGATCGTCGCGCGGATGGCCGGCACCGGGTCAGCCGAACCGGCGGCCAGCAGGACGGCGAACTCGCAGCGGACCCGTTCGGGATCGGTCGCGATCCAGCGGATGGCGTGATCGCCGTCACCGATCTCGACCGGGCCGTACTGCGCGCTCCCGGTCTGATCGAAGGATGCGACGTATGGCGTGTCACCGGGACTGGCCCCCGCCGACGCCAGGAAGGCATCGGGTTCGAAGCCGGCTGCGATCCAACCTTCGGTGAACTGCGGCTCGTCAGGGTCGGCGTCGGTGACGAGGTACCAGCCCACCCCCTGGACGAAGATGGGTCCCATCACCACCTGGAGCTCGGAGCCGATGGGCAGCAGGCCGGTGACCACGCTGCTGGTCGTCCCCGGACGCTGCCGAACGCGCAGCCCGTCGAGGGTCGTCCGGATGCGCTCACCGGCGTTGAAGCGAGGCATCGCGGCCGCATTCGGCGTGGGATCCGGTGTCGGTGCCGCCGATGCCTCCACAGTCGGTACCGGTGTCGGGCTCGGGCTCACCGAGAGCGTTGGCGATGGAGTCGGGGTGGCGAGCGGCGGAAGCGTGCAGCCGATCAACGCGCCGGCCACAAGCAACATGAACATGAATCGGCGAAGAGTCCCCACGCCGCAAAGGGTAGCCGCTCAGAAGCGGCCGGGTGACGCTACTCCTGACCGAGCGCCTGTCGCACGGACGGGGCCGATAGAACCAGCATGACGGCCGTCGGCAGCGCAAAGCCGAGCAGGAACACCAGATGCCAGGACGCGGTCATGACCGCCACGCCGGTACCGATGGCCACCACGACCTGGAGCAGCGCCGCGAGGGTCCACGACCAGGGCCGGTGCCGGCGTGCCCCGCGTGATGCGATCGCCGCGAAGATGGTGATGCCGAATGAGGCAGCCGCGGCGAAGCGGATCATTTCCTCCGCGGCCCGCCCCGCATCGCCGCCGAGGAAACCGCGCATGGCAGCGGCCAGCAGGCTCAGGATGATGGCGAGGGCGAGCGTTGCGACGGCCTCGGATAGAAGAAGGACGCGAAGGACACCGACCATGGGTAGTCGAGCCGTGTTGATGGCGGGTGGGCTGAGCTCGACGCGTGTGGCGGGAACAGCGGCGGCCTGGACGTTGGCGGTCTGGACAGCATTCATGGACGAGAGTATCGAGCGCCATGCCCGTGCGCCGATACCTACGAATGGCGGTCGTCCTCGTACGTCATGTGTCGCGCGCCGAGTCAGCACGGCATCGGTCGTGCTGAGAGTCCGCCATGAAGCGAGTCACGAGGGAGCCGGACCGCAGCCGCGCGCTGTCGGAGGTGCAGACGATGGCGTGGTTGCTCGACAACAGTATTCCAGTGCCGGGTACGGGCGGACGCCGTTTCGGCATCGACGCTCTCATCGGCCTGGTGCCCGTGGTCGGTGACCTCGTCAGCGGGAGCATCGGCCTCTTCGTCGTGTGGCGTGGGTCGCGCCTCCGCCTGCCACGGATCGTCGTGGCCAGGATGCTGGCAAACACGGCGCTCGACATGATGGCCGGTGTCATCCCGTTCGCCGGCGATGCCTTCGACCTGTGGTTCAAGTCCAACACGCGCAACCTGAACCTGATGCGCCGATACCTCGAGCAACCCGACACGTCAACGCGCGGTGAGTGGATGGCATTCGGGGTAATGGCAGCCATCGTCTTCGCCGTGGTGCTCCTGATCGGCTGGCTCCTCGTGTCGATTGTCGGGGAGATCGCCAGTCTCTTCGGTTAGCGGTCCCGGTGGCGGGCCAAACTTCGCTCGGCGAGCTGCACGACCTCTTGGCGGATGACCTCTGGCGCGAGGACCTCGACCGCGTCCCCGAGTGCGACAAGGCGTCCGGGCACCTCCGCGGGCCAATCGATCGTGATCCTCAGCGCCTGCCAGCCGTCCGGGTTCACTTCGTCCGAGCGTGTGGCAGCGCGTACGGCCCGCCAACCCACCAGGTCGGCGAGCAAGCCAATCGCATCCGGGTGGATGCGCAGCGACACTTCGACCGCTGGTACGTCGCGCTCATACGCGGCTCTCGACTCAGCCCAGTGCGCAGCAAGGTCGAAGCCCGGCGGACGCTCGAACGCGTGTTCCGTAGCCGATGCTGACATGATTCGCGAGACGCGATAGGTACGGACCTCGCCATCGGCGAGTGCCACGACATACCAGATGCCGCCCTTGAGAACGAGCCCAACGGGATCAAGCGCTCGCGCGACCGGGCCGCCGTTGCGCCGGTAGGTGAGAGCAACTCGCCGTTCATTCCACACTGCATCCGCGAGTACGGCGAGGTGGGGGACCGCCTCACCGGCTTGAAACCAGCCGGCAACGTCGAGGTGAAAGCGTTCGACCAATCGCGATGCCCGCGTTCGCAATTCAGTTGGTAATGCGGCGAGGACCTTGAGACGCGCGGCTGCCATGACGGTTCCGAGTCCCAGCTCGGCCGCAGGACCCGGCATTCCGGAGAGGAAGAGCGCCTCCGCCTCGTCGCCGGTCAGACCGGTGAGCCGAGTCCGATAGCCGTCCACCAGCTGCATTCCGCCGTGCGGCCCGCGCTCGGCGTAGATCGGCACGCCCGCGGCGCTCAGGGCATCGACGTCACGGTGGATCGTGCGTTCGGAGACCTCGAGCTCCCGTGCCAGGGCGGCCGCGGTCATCCGGCCCCGGGCCTGCAGCATGAGCAGGAGCTGAACGAGTCGTGAGGCGCGCATATGCTGCGCAGGATACGCACCAAACGCCGATGCGGTCGCGTCTCGCTAAGGGCCGTGGAGGAAGGCGGCCACCTGGTCGAGTGCCGCGTCAAGAACTTTATCGAGGCCGTGCCCGACGTCTGGAAACGTCACAAGCTCCGCGTCCGGCAGCCGACGGACCGCGGACCGCAGGAGGTCGAGGCGCGCGAACGGGTCGGACTCGCCGGACAGGAGCAGCACCGGGCATCGAATGCGCGGCCAGTGTCGGGTGCGCTCGTCCCACGCCTCCTGTCGTCCCGGCGCGTGGAGCGGGTACGACAGGAGCACCAGGCCCGCGATCTCCGCATCAGCGGCCAACAGTGACGCGACACGGCCTCCGAACGAATGCCCCCCGATGGCCACGCTCGGGCCGGCAGCCGCCAGGGCGGTTGCGTATACCGGGAGCGCCCGCTCGGCCCTGCCGCGCGGCAGCTCGACCAGGGAGACCGTCAGGCCGCGAGCCTCGAGCCCGGAGCGGTGGGGCGTAAGCCGTTCGATCGAGCCAGAGGCGCCGGGGGCGAGCAGGAGGTGCGTGGCCGGCATCGGCGCAAGGATACCCGTCTACTGGAGCTCCGACATGGGTCGGTGCCCTCATCGGCCGCATGTCCAGCGCCACGCTCTGATGCGCGCGGCGGCCGTAAGGCGTAGCCTATTTGCATGACAGAGAAGATCGAGAAGTCCGAGGCTGAATGGCGCTCAGAGTTGACACCGGAGCAGCACCGCGTCCTGCGGGAGGCTGGCACCGAGCCCGCGTTCAGCGGCGCGTACTGGGATGAGCACGGCTCCGGCGTCTACCGTTGCGCCGGATGCGGCGCCGAACTGTTCGACGCCAGCACGAAGTTCGACTCCGGATCCGGATGGCCGTCCTTCTATCAGCCGATGGAGTCCAATGCGGTCGAGACCCACACCGACCGTGCGTTTTTCATGACGCGAACCGAGGTGCACTGCTCGCGCTGCGGCGGCCACCTGGGTCACATCTTCGACGATGCTCCGGATCAGCCAACCGGGCTGCGCTACTGCATCAATTCGGCTTCGCTCACGCTCGACAAAGCGGATGTCGAGCCGATGGAACAGGTCTAGCGACCGTCAGCCACGGCGCGCATCACCTTCGCTGCCGCGCGGCAGCCATCAGCGCTGACGTCGAGGTGAGTGACCGCCCGTACGACTCGCGGGCCGAACTGATTCACGAGCACGCCACGCTCGCGACAGCGCTCCACAAAAGTGGCCGCGTCGGGCACGCCTCGTCGCTCGACGAGTCGAAAGACGACGATGTTCGTCTGCACCGTACTCAAGTCGAGCTCGATGTCGTCGCCACGGAGCAGCTCGTCGGCGAGCAGACGGGCGTTGTCGTGGTCCTTGGCCAATCGTTCGATGTTGTGCGCCAGTGCATATGAGCCTGCCGCCGCCAGGATGCCGGCCTGGCGCATGGCGCCCCCCGCCATGCGGCGGTATCGGTGCGCCCGGATGATCAGCTCCGACGACCCCGCGAGCATCGAGCCGGCCGGGGCACCGAGGCCCTTCGACAGCGACATGCCGACCAGATCAAATCCGCGTGTCAGCTCGGCGGGCGGCCGGCCGCTGGCAACGGCCGCGTTGAGGATCCGAGCGCCGTCGAGGTAGGTCGCCAGCCCGTGCTCCCGTGCGACCGTGAGCGCGTCGCGCAGCGTATCGGCGACGAGGACGATACCGCCGCCGCGGTTGTGGGTGTTCTCGACCACGAGGAGGCTCGTAGGCGGATATACGAGGTGCCCGCGTGGCTTGATGGCTGTGCGGACGTCATCGGCGTCAAAGGTGCCACCGTGGCCGATCTCGCTGAACTGAACCCCGGCGTTGGCGGCGCCGGCGCCGGTCTCATGCAACACAAGGTGCGACTCGGTGGGAACCAACACGTCGTCGCCAGGGCGGGTGAGCGAGCGCAGGGCGACCTGGTTGGTCATGGTCCCGGTCGGCAGGAAGAGGGCGGCCTCGGTGCCGAGCAGCCCGGCCACTTCTTCCTGGAGTTGGTTGACCGATGGATCCTCCCCGTACTGGTCATCGCCGACTTCCGCGGTGGCCATGGCGCGGCGCATGGCGGGAGCGGGCAGGGTCACGGTGTCGGAGCGCAGATCGATCCGGGCGGTCATGCCCGCGATGATACCGGGAGCGTGTTCGCAGTCAGCGGGTCAGGAGCCGGCCGCCGGGGCGTCGCAACCGTCGGCGCTGCACGAGCACGCCGAATGGAACGCCATCGGGATGAACGGCCGTCGCCACCCCACGAATCCACTCGGCAGCCGCCTCGAGGTCCTCGACACAGAACGGCTTGGCCAGGACCGCGACGCCCGGTCCCGAGATGAGTTCCATCGGCATCGAGACCAGGAGTTGGCCCGTGCAGACGAGCACCCGGGGTAGCGACAGGAGATCCGCCCGGATGGGAGGCGCGAGCGAGAGGAGCTGGGTTCCATCGATGATGAGGGCGTTGGGACGTTGGCCGATCGACAGGCGCAACTCCAGCTCGTCCGGAGCAATCACCTCGGCATCCGGCAGCAGCTCCCTCCACAGGAGCCTGATCCCGGCTTCGCGATCACTGACCCAGGTCATCCCCGCCATGACCGGTTCCCTCAGCAAGGCCGATGCCGGAATCGACCCGGTCATGATTGGTGCGCTCCGACCTCTGCGGCCATTTCTCCGAAGACCTGAGTATGCCGATCGATGTCGGCCACGGTAGCCTGCGGTGCCACGAGCGCCATGTTGTGGAATGGGGTCAGGAGCACGCCGCGATTCAGAGCATAGAGGTGGGTGAAGCGCTGGAGCTCGAAGTCATCCATCGCCGCCGCCTGTGCGCCGGTGCGCGGCTGATCGGGACCGAACAGGTACTCCGCGCGACAGCCCAGGCGCGTCACGTGCCACGGCAGCGCGGACGCATCGATGGCGGACTGCACGCCGCTCGTCCATCGCTCTGCCAGCGGAATGGTGTGTCCGAAGGCCTCCGCCGTCAGGGCCGACTCGAGCGTGGCGCGCATGGCGGCCATGCTGAGCGAATTTCCCGCCAACGTCCCGCCGATCCCACCCACGTCACAGTGCTCAAGCTCGATCTCGCGTGCGATGCGCGCGGCGACGTCGGCGGTGAACCCATAGGTCCCGGCAGGGATACCGCCTGCGATGGCCTTGCCGATGACGAGCATGTCCGGTTGGAGGCTCGCCTCCCGCGTGTACCCGCCGGGTCCGGCACAGATGGTGTGGGTCTCGTCGATGATGAGCAAGGTCCCGTGCTGTCGCGTCAGGTCGCGGAGCGCATCGTGGTATCCCGGATCCGGCTCGACGATGCCGATGTTCGTCATCACCGGCTCGGCAAGGACCGCGGCCACGTCGCCGTGCGCCAGCGCGGCCTCCAGAGCGTCGAGGTCGTTCCACGCCACCACGCGCGTGGTCACGGCCGGATCGACGGGCGGACCCAGATTGCCCTCGCGCGCAACGCCCCTCTCATCGCGCAGGGTGATGAAGGCTTCATCCACGGTTCCGTGATAGCAGTAGTCGTAGACGATGACCTTCGGGCGGTGCGTTACCTGGCGTGCCAGGCGAAGGGCGAAGCGGTTGGCATCGGTTGCGGTCAGCGTGAACTGCCAGAAGGGGAGCCCGAACCGGCGCTGCAGCTCCTCGCCGACCCAGACGGCATCCTCCGTCGGTAGCATGAACGTGAGGCCACGCGTCACCTGGCGCTGGATGGCCGCGACGGTGGCAGCGGGGGAGTGCCCGGTCATGGCACCGGTGTCCCCCAGGCACAGGTCCACGTAGTCGTGCCCGTCCACGCACGTGAAGCGGCCGCCGCGGGCGTCGGCGACGAAGGGTGGGAACGCACCCGGCCATTTGCTCATCCAGTTCATCGGCACGCCGCCGAGCAGGGAGAGTCGCGCTCGTTCGAACAGCACCGCGGAGCGGGGATGCGCATCGCTGAACCGCTGCTGCTCGCGCGCCATGACGCCTGCCAGCCAGGACCGATCGATCGCCATCAGAGAGACCTCCGCGCATGCCCGTGCCGATTGCCTGCATTGTGCATCGCGGATGGCGCTTCGTACGAACGTCATCGTTTTGCGTTCTACTGTTAGCCGATGACTGAGCCGATGAACCTCGACCCGCAGCCGCGCGCCCGTCCTGGCCGGCGTACCGCCATCCTCGCCGGCGTGGCCGCTGGCGCGGCCGCACTCGGCACGGCCGAACTGCTGGCGGGCATCCTGCCGGGCGCATCGAGCCCGATCATTGCAATCGGCGAGACGGTCATCGCGCTTCAGCCGCCCGGCGCGAAGCAGTTCGTGGTCGAGTTGTTCGGCGAGGCCGACAAGCTCCTCCTCACGCTGTTCATTGCGGCCGTCGCCCTGGTTGCGGCGGGCGCGCTCGGTCTCCTGGCGCGTGACCGGCCTGGCCTGGCGCGGATCGGGTTTGCCGCCTTCGGACTGCTCGCGCTTGCTGCGAGCTTTCGCGATCCCCTCAGTGAGCCGCTCACCAGCTTCCTCGTGACCGCCGCCGCGGTCGGAGTGGCGATCGCGGTGCTGAGCTGGTTGATGCGCCTGGCGGTCGGGCGAGCCACTCCGGCCGTGGCCGAGATGCCGGCGTGGGGACGCCGTCGGTTCATCGGCAGCTCGATTGCCGTCATCGGCCTCGCCGCCGGCAGCGGTGTCCTCGGCCGCACGCTCCTCGAGCGAGGTCGCCTGAACGCTGTCGCGCAGGTTGGCAAGCTACCGGATCCGGTCGCCAGCGCGTCCCCGCCGCCGACCGGCTCCGTGCTGGACATTCCAGGCGTGAGTCCGCTCGTCACGCCGAACACCGAGTTCTATCGAATCGATACCGCGCTGATCGTGCCGCGGCCAAATCTGGACACGTGGCGACTCAGCGTGACCGGCATGGTGGATCGCCCCTTCGAACTCACCTACGACGAACTCACAGCAATGCCGCTGCACGACCAGTACGTGACCATCGCCTGCGTCAGCAATGAGGTGGGTGGCAATCTCGTCGGGAATGCCCTGTGGCGCGGCGTGCGCCTCAAGGAGCTGCTGGAGCGTGCCGGCGTGCAGTCGGGCGCGACACAGATCGTGGGACGAGCAGTCGATGGCTTCACGGCCGGCTTTCCGACGGTCTGGGCACTTGCCGATGAGCGCGAAGCCCTCGTGGCCGTCGCCATGAACGGCGAGCCGCTGCCAGCCAACCACGGATTCCCGGCCCGCCTGATCGTACCGGGGCTGTTCGGCTACGTCAGTGCAACCAAGTGGCTCGCGGAGATCGAGCTGACGACTCTGGAAGGCTTCGATGCCTACTGGGTACCGCTGGGCTGGTCCAAGGAAGGCCCCATCCTGACCCAGGCACGTTTGGACGTCCCTCGTGATGGTGCGCGCGTCGACGCGGGACCGCTTGCCGTGGCCGGCGTGGCCTGGGCGCCGGATCGGGGCATCAGCGGCGTCGAGGTGCAGGTGGACGAAGGGGGATGGGTCGCGGCCGAGCTCAGTGCTCCCATTTCCGACGCGACCTGGGTCCAGTTCGTTCACCGCTGGGACGCGAGTCCCGGTGACCATCTGCTCCGCGTGAGGGCCATCGACGGGGACGGCGAAGTGCAGACCGATGAACGGACCCGGCCGGCGCCGGACGGCGCGCGCGGCCATCACACGATCCGGGTATCCGTCACCTAGGTCCTCTCATCACCCCGGACCTATGATTCATGGCCCGATGGTCCCGCGCGTGGTCTTCTCCGTGGCAATGGCCACACAGATCCGCACGCGCGGGCACCTTCCCCCACCCGATTCAGCCGCACGCCTGCTGCTGATCCGCACGGTTGCCATCGCGGCGCTCGCCATCACGGCCGGATATCTCGGTTGGCGCGTGGTTGCAAGCCTCAACCTGGCCGCCTGGTACCTGGCCATCCCGCTTCTGGTATTCGAGATCCATGCAGCTATCGGCCTCGGACTCTTCACATTCAGCCTGTGGGACGTCGATCGGCGGCCACCTCGTCGGGCAATCGGTCGAGTGCCAACCATCGCGGTCGTGGTCCCGACCTATAACGAGGGACCCGAGATCCTGGTGCCGACCATCGCGGCGGCCGTTGCCCTCGAGCCGGCCCATGAGACCTGGGTCCTCGACGACGGCGACCGGCCGGAGATCGCCGAGCTCGCCGCCGAACTGGGTGCGCGCTATCTCGCCAGGCCGACCCACGAGCATGCCAAGGCCGGGAACCTCAATCACGCCCTCACCATCATCGATGCCGAGATTCTCGCCGTCCTCGACGCCGATCACGTGGCCGCACCCGACTTCCTTCGCGCGACGCTCGGATACTTTGCTGATCCTAAGGTCGCCGTCGTCCAGACCCCGCAGGACTTCTACAACGTCACCAGCTTCGAGCATGGATCCGGCATCTCCTACGGCGAACCGTTCCACGAGCAGACGCTGTTCTATCGACTGCTCCAGCCCGGCAAAAACCGATGGAACGCCGCGTTCTGGTGCGGCACCAACGCCCTCATTCGGACGGCCGCACTGCGTGAGGTGGGAGGCGCGGCCACCGAGACGATCACCGAGGATATCCACACCACCATCCGACTGCATCGACGGGGCTGGGAAACCGTCTATCACAACGAGGTCCTGGCCCGAGGCCTGGCCGCCGACGATGCCGCCCAGTACCAGCTCCAGCGCAATCGGTGGGGGACCGGTGCGATGCAGGTGCTGCGGGTCGAGAATCCGCTGTGGGTCCCGGGCCTGAGCCTGGCTCAGCGGCTGGGCTATGCCTCGACGCTCGTCGGCTGGTTCGACTCCTGGCGCACGCTCGGATTCTTGCTTCTGCCGCCCGCCGTGCTGCTCAGCGGCCAGATTCCGATCATCGCCGATGGCGCGACGTTCGCGCTCCTGTTCGCGCTGACCTATCTGTCGCAGCAGGGGGCCCTTGTGCTGCTGGGGCGCGGCGCGTATCGGCCCGTGCTGTCGGTCATCTTCGACCTCGTGCGCATGGCACCCAACTTCACGGCAACCCTCACGCTGTTCGGCCGGCGCTCACCGCGCTTTCGAGTGACCCCGAAGGGCCGCATGGCAGCCGATCGAGGGCGCGTCGACGCACCCTTGATGCTCCGCCTGTCGCTCGGGATATCGGTGCTCGCGGCCATTGTCTATACCTTCCACCTCGTCGGCCTGGTTGATCGCGGGTACGCCTCCGAGTGGGCTGCCGTGGGTGCGTTCGCCTGGCTGATCGTCAATGCCGGGCTCGTCTGGATCGCCATCCGACGTATCCGTTCGCTTCGTTTCGCCGCCGAACGGCGCAGTGCCGTCCGGTTCGCCGTTGACGCCACCGGCACGGTCGACGGTCGACCCGCGTCGGTGCAGGACGTCTCGGTCGGCGGAGCGTTGCTCGCGACCGACCTTCCGCTTCATGAACGCGACGGCTACCTGGTCGCCATCGACCTGGCAGGAGCCAACACGTCGCTTCGTGCGCAGGTTCGATCCTCGCGCCAGGCGGAGAGCGGTGAGCATCATTACGCCTTCGAGTTCGATCCCGGGCAGCACCGGGAGCGCGGCATCCTGGCCAACGCGGTGTTCGGCGGGCGTTATCCGGTCACCGGCACCGAGCGGCGCGCATGGGCCGACCTGTTGCGCCGCGAAATCGGCGGGCTGTCGCGCCGGTTCCGGCGCAGGGTCCCGGCTCCGGCCACGCCAACCTCAGGCATCGGCCTGCCTTCCGCGGCACCCTGAGCGTCGACTCAGCTGCGGGCGCGATCGACAGGTCTCGCGATGGGAGACAGGTGGATCTCGACGTGCACCAGGCCCTCCTCCAACGGTAGGTCCGTGATGGCCCGCCATGCAGCATGCGACAGATTCGCGACGCGCTGATCGGCCGTACCGACGTAGCACGGGCACGAGTCAACGACCGGCATGGTCACACACCGATCGGCACATATGAGTACGTGTCTCGGTTCGCCCGTCGGAGACTCTCCGCCGATGTCGAGCGGGAGTGCCACTGTGATCTCTCCCTCCCAGCCGATGGTCTCACCGTAGCTCGAGGCCTTGCCGGTCACCAGCCCATCGACCGCGATCACCCCGATCTGCGCGGTCGCGAGCGCTGGCGCGGTACCCAGGCTGGAGGTGGGGTTGCCGGCGAAGGCGTACCAGTAATCGACTTTGCCATCGAAGTAGGCTGAACGATGGAGCCAGGTCTCGGCACCGTCGACGTCGGGATGCACCTGCGTCGTCAGGCCATCGGCGCTGAAGCGCGGCTCGGATGCGAACACCTCGCCGTAGGGGAGCGTGGGCTGATCGATGAGGGTTCCCACCAGATGCGCGGCGCCCTCGTAGAAGTCCGTGGCGAAGTAGGCTGATGCGCCGAGCTCGGCCAGCGGTGCACGGCTGTATGCGCCCACCCGGCCGGAAGCGATCTCCTCCGAGGCCGGCTCGTCGAAGCCTTCTGACGCGCCGGGCGCGTAGCAGGCGTTGGAGTAGATCATGACCCAGCCCGGTGCCGGCCTGGCATTTGCCGCAATCCACGACTCGCCGTAGTAGGCAAGCGTGCCGTCGCGCGACGAGGCGGCATGCGTCCCGACCGCATTCGGCCCGTTCAGGCCCCATCCGTTGGTGGTGGCCGGGTTCGCGTCAGGCGAGTACGGGTTGGGCGTGCCAATGCCGTGACCGAGGTAGACCACGATGTTGGCGTCCTCGACAGCGGCGAGCACGTTCTCCGCGCTGGCATCCGGCGAGTAGGCACGCGCCACGGTCGCGCCGCGGCTCTCGGCGGCGGTGGCGGCCGCCTCCGCCAGGCCGATGTAGACCGGAGTCAGCTCTTCGCCTACGGGACCCACGATGATCGCCACGCGGACAGCGGTCGAGGCAGCGGCGGGCACGGCGATACCCAAGCTGCCAAGGACGACCGCCAGAACGCTGGCGATAATGACACCGATCCGCACGCGACTCCCCCGGAGGGCACTAGGGTGAGCTCCTGCTCAGGATCGGTAGAGTGGCACCTCGAGTCCCTGTTTCGCAAGGGAATGGTGCGCAATGACACCGCCGAGTGCTTGACGACGCTCCCACAATCGCATCCGTGCCCATTGCGCCACTCGTCATCGTCAACCCGACCGCCGGTGGAGGCCGAGCATCGCGCTCGGTTGCGTGGCTGAGCGAGCGCCTGGTGGACTGGCCCAACGCGAAACTCGAGGTCACGCGACGCCGGGGCGATGCCGAAGCACTGGCCGCCGACGCCATCCGCCTCGGTCACGATCGCGTCATTGCGGTCGGCGGCGATGGGACCGTCCAGGAAATCGTCAATGGCCTGCTCGCGCCAAGCGATCCTGCCGAGCTCGGCATCCTGCCGGTCGGCAGTGGCAACGATCTCGCCCGCAGCCTGCAGGTCCCGCGTCACCGCGTGGACGCCTGGATGACGGCGATTGGCGACCGTACGCGTCAGATAGACGCCGCGCTGGCGACGAACGGACGCGAGCAATCTCGCTGGTTCGTCAGCGCCGGCGGGATCGGGTTCGATGCGCAGGTCGCCGCCGCAATGGAAAGGCGCAGCCGCTGGCAGACCGGACGAACGGGGTATCTGCTCACGACCCTGCGCGAGCTGCTCCGGTTCACGAATCGCTCCGTAACGCTCACGATCGACGGCGTGACGACGTCCGAGGATGTCCTGCTCATCGCCATCGCCAACGGCGCCTACTACGGCGGCGGAATGCGCATCGCGCCCGCCGCAGCCGTCGACGATGGCCTGCTCGACCTCTGCATCGTTGGCAACCTGTCGCGCGTCGCCGCGGTGGGCCAGTTGGCAAATCTATATCGCGGCACGCACGTCGGACATCCGTCCGTCAGCATCCGTTCCGGCAGCGAGATCGTCATCGAGGGCGACGCACACACGCGAACGCACCTCGATGGCGAACCCTTCGGAACGCTGCCGCTGCGCGTCTCCGTTCGCCGCGGGGCTCTGCGTGTCGCCGGCTGAGATCGGGTCGTGGAGCTGCCCCAGCCCGCAGGGGAGCGACAGGCTGGGGCATGCCACGTATCCGTAACCTACTCGCTGAACAGCCCGATCTCGTCGAACGTGACCACTCCGCGGGTGCGAATGTCCGTCGGGGCGAACCCGGCAAGGATGACCCGCACCTCGGCGACGCCGGCCGGAACGGTCAGTGACTCCTCGATGAGCTCAAACCCGTCAGTTCGCAGCGGTGCGCTGAGTACCGCGACGGTGCTCAGGACATTGCCGGCCGGTCCGAGATAGGCGACGCCGATCGATGGGGCGGAACTCGCTCCTTCTACCTGGACGCGTGCCGAGAGCGTCAGGATCTCACCGGCGCTGACCGCGATGGCGTCGCTGGTCCACGTCGGGACGCCGGCAAGCACGGCGTTCGCGCCAGTGCCCGTGATCGCGATGCTGCGGTCGCCATCGGTCCCGCCTTCCTCCCATGACGTCGTGCCGGCAGCGGTGTCCTCGGACGTCCAGGCGGCGGGAGCGTCACCATCGGCGTTGGGGTCTTCGAACGATGAGTTCTGGACCTTGTTGCCGCGCACCGTGACCGTGAGATCGCCGGTGTTGTTGGCCTCGTCAGCCTCGTCCGCCGCATCGTTTACATCGGCCGTCGCGGTGATGACGCGTTCGCCGTTGATGCCCCGGGTATCCCAACTGACCGAGACATCGACGCTGGACCCGCTGGTGATCGCGGGTGTCTTGACGACGCCGAGGATCGTTCCATCGTCCAGCTCGAACTCGGTCTCGCTGGCGGGAGCGTCGTCGTTGCCGCTGTTCGTCAAGGTGGCGGAGATCGTCACCTTCTCGCCGGCCTTTGGCTTGCCGTCGGTTGCGGCCGCAGACATATCCGTCACGCGGAGGTCAGCCTGCGCGACTGGGGCGTCGACGACGATGTCGACCACGTTGCTCCACGGCCCGGTCACCGGCTCGGCGGCCCCGGTGTCGAACAGCCCGGCAACGCGATGGTAATAGGTGCCCGATGGCTGGTCGGTCACGGCCAATGTGGTCGTGTCGCCATCGGTCTCGCCCAGCTCCGACCACGTTGCCAAGACAATCTGGATGTCATCGACGTACCAACCCTCGTAGAGCGGCGCGCTGATGAGGGGATCGGTGACGTAGCGGAACCGGAACAGGACGTCGCCGGAAAGACCGGTCGCGGTCGCTGCGCGGTCCACGAAGCCGCCGCTGTTGCCGTTGATGGTCAGGATCGGCTCCCAGGTGGCGCCGCCATCGGCGGATGCGTCGACAAAGCCAAAGTCGAACTCGGGTTCGGTGTCCTCGAAGCTCGCGAAGCTGATCGTGGCGTCGGCCCCGGACGGCACGCTGATCGGCTGTGCGAGCGTCAGCGTCGAGACTTTCTCGTCCGTGTTGAGCGCGGCATAGGACGTACTCGGGCTGCTCGAGCGCAGTGTCGACTCGTTCCAGCCGCCAGGGAATTCCTCGGTGGTCCATGACCTATCCAGACCGGATTCGGCATCGTCGCTGAACACGACCTCGTAGTTCGTGGATTCCTGGACTCGGTAGCCGGCCGCATCGGCCACATCGGACCAGGTCAGGTCGTAGCTGCCGGTCGTGCTGGTCTCGCCCGGGTCGTCGAGGACCGGGGCTACCCCGATGGCGTCGCCCTCGGCGGGCAGCACGGCCACGGGAATGTGGACGTCCGGCGCATGGCCGGAACTCAGCGTGACCGTCGCGAATGCCCAGCGGCCAGCTTCCAGTCCGGTCACGTCGGCCGAGACGCGGAAGGAGATTGACTCGCCGGCACCGATGGTGAAGCTGGCCGGCTCCACCGTCAGGCTCAAACCATCGGGAGCCGAGACCGATGCGGTCCACGTCCCGGCACCGTTTGCGGTTGCCGTGACCGTTCGGGTCCATGCGCAGGCGCCGGTGCACTCGCCGTCGGACAGCGCCGGGAGGTTGAGGGTAGTGAGGTCGCCGCCCGCGATCGGGTCGGCGGCGGCGTAGGCGTCGGCGGACTCGTCGAACAGCAGGCCGGCAGCGGCCGCGCCGGAGAGCTCGACACGACCCGCGCCGTAGTCGAACGGATCGGCTGGCGTGGTGGCGTCCTCCTTGAGAACGCCATCGGTGATGCTCGTCGTCATGAGCGCGGAGCGCACCTGGTCTGGCGACCAGTCGGGGTGCAACGCGCGCAGCAGCGCGGCCGAGCCGGCGACGTGCGGACTGGACATGGACGTGCCACTGATGACGTTGTACTCCGGACCACCTGACGTGCCCAAGGGAGTATGGAACGCGGCCAAGATGTCGACGCCGGGTGCGGTGACGTTCGGCTTCAGGACGTCGCCCGAGTACGGGTTGGGACCGCGTGAGCTGAAGCTGGCCATGATGTCGCCGTTGCTCGCCGACTCGTCGGTGGTGGTGCCCGTGATCGCCGCGACGTGCCCCGTGCCGGACGCAAGCCATGCCTTCAGGACGATGCCGTCCTCGTACGAGATGCCAAGGCCCGGAATCGGGTAGGCATCGGCCACGAGCGAGTCCCCGCTCGGCTCGTCGTTAGCGAGCACGAATCCTCCGGCGCCGCCCTCCATAACGTTCTGCGCCTTCTCCACGCGTCCGTAGGTCCCGCGGTCGCAGACCACGATCTCGCCGCTGAAGGTTCCGGGCGCGAACGGATTGATCGCCGCCTCGCCGGTGCCCGCGTTTGCAGGCCCTTCACCGCATAACGCGGAGCCGTAATCGCCGGCGTAGACGATCGGCGTGCTGTCGAGGCCGGCCGTCACGCTGGCGCCAACGGTGTCGGCCGGCGGGGTACCGCCGCCAGCCATGCCGACCAGCGAGTTGATGAAGATGCGGTTGTGCGTGCTCGCGGCGACCGCGGTCACCCATGGAGCGTCAGCCGGCGAGCCGACAGTCGCCGCGGCCGGACCGTCGTTTCCGGCCGAGACGGCCAGGAATACGCCAGCGCGTTGAGCGTTGAGGAAGGCGATCGCGTTCCCGTCTCCGTATGGATCACGCGATGCCCCGCCGATGCTGAAGTTGATGACGTCAACGCCGTCGGCCACCGCCTGGTCGATTGACGCGACGGTCCCGGTTTGAAGGCACGTCCCGCTGGCCGGGGTCGTGGCGCATGCCTTGTAGGAGATGATGTTGGCGTGCGGTGCGACGCCGCTCACTGGCCGCTCGACGGTGAGCGTGGGCGCTTCGAGCGCCGCAGTCACCACGTTACCGGCGGTGGTCGACGCCGTATGGCTCCCATGGCCGTTGTCGTCCTCCGGGCCGGTCCCGACACCGGTGAAGTCCCACACCCCGATGAGCTTGTCGTTGCAGAAGGGCAGACCGGTCAATGGTTCGCACAGCCCAAAGAAACGACCCTTGGGATTGGTGTGCACATAGCCGTCGCCGCCCACCTCGGCGAACGAGGGGTGATCGGTGTTGATGCCGGTGTCGATGATTCCAGCAACGATGCCTTCGCCCTGCGTCCCGGTTCCGACCGCCGAGCCGTCCCAGATCGCAGGCGCGCCGATCCAGTCAGGACCGGCATCGGTCACGAGCTCGAGCGTCGTGTCGGCGATGACCTCGCTGACCACATCGAGCGTTGCCACGATTCCGGCCTCGGGCGCGCTGAGTTCGAGGGCCAGTCCGTTCAGAGCCGTGTCGTAGGCGAACACCACGGTCGGACCGCGCCCGATGGCGGCTGCGATGGCCGCGAGCGCCGCGTCCTGCTGCGTGGCGAGGTACGCCAGGTAGGCACGACTCTCGGCGCTTGACGCATCGAGCCGATCGGCGCCCGTGACGAGCGGATCGGTCGGCGCGAGGCCGGCGACGCCACCCCCGTAGGCCGCGAGCGGGGCATCGGCGAGGACGACGATGTAACGTCCCGATGACGACGGCTCGACGGCGACTGCGGGGGACTGCTCGACCTCTTGCTGCGGGCGAGCGGCAACCGGCGCCGCGACGAATACCGACAGGACGAGACTGAGGACGGCCAGCACCACGATGGTGGCTCGGGCGGGGACCTGGACGGTCTGACTCACGTGGGTTGTACCTCGGGCGATTGAAGGATGGTGAATGGGACGCGCGGTGTGATCGGCACGGAGCGCGGCAAAGTGGATGCCAGATCGACAGGGCCATGCGCAAAACGGCGCGCGAACTGCAGGTTTTCGTACAAAATGGGCCGGATACTCCGAGTGGAAGTTGGGGTCACAAGGAGGGTAAAACCAGATGCGCCGTATCCCGGTATCGGTGATGCGCGAGCGAGTTGCCGACGTGCTTGCCCATGTCGCCATCCGGCGCGAGCGAATCGTCCTCACCCGGCACGGCCAGGACCTGGGCGCCCTCGTTCCGCTCGAGGACCTCGAACGCCTGCGCGCGCTCGATGCTGCCGGAGACGACGTGGCCGAACGGACGCTCACGCCGTACCGCACCAGTTGGCGCAAGCTGACCGACCGAATCCATCGGCGTCATTGAGTCCGTGGCACCAGAGCACGCGCCCGAGATCGCGATCGGCGCACACGTGCGAGATCCCGGGGGGTCCCGAATCGGCATCGTCGACGCGGTTTTCGCTGACTATCTGCTGGTGCGCACGACAGGGTTGCTGCCCATCGATCTGTACGTGCCCCGACCATCGATCACCACAGAAGGCGAGGCACTGCAAGTGGACTGCGATGCCCAGGAAGCCTATGCACGCTGGCATCGACCACTCAAGCGCGCGCCCCACGACTGACCTGGCGTGCAGCGCCTTCGCATCGGTCTTGCAGTACCCTTGAGCACCATGCACGAGACCGATACGATCCAGCCGCTCAACGCTCGGCCGCCCTACCCGCCGGGCAACGCCAAGGCCTTCTACGCCCACGTCGGCTCCGGTGGCAAGGTCGAGGCCGACGATTGGATGCCTGACGACTACCGGGCTGCCGTGCTCAAGTTCGTCGAGATGCACGCGAACTCGGAGCTCATGGGCGTCCTGCCCGAGCGCGATTGGATCATGCGCGCCCCGACGTTGCGCCGAAAGCTGGCCCTGACGAGCAAGATCCAGGACGAGGTCGGCCACGCGCAGCTCCTCTACCGCGTCGCCGAAGATCTCGGCAAGCCCCGCGCGCAGATGCTCCAGGACCTCCTCGATGGCAAGACGAAGTTCCACAACGTCTTCCACTACCCGACACGCTCGTGGGCTGATGTCGGCATCATCGCCTGGCTGGTCGACGCCGCTGCGATCGTATCGCAGCAGGCCCTGCGGGACTCCTCCTACGCTCCCTACGCCCGCACGATGAAGAAAATCTGCTGGGAGGAGTCCGTCCACATCATGCACGGGCGCGATGTCGTCCTGACCATGATGAACGGCACGGAGAAACAGCGCGCCATGGTGCAGGAGGCGCTGGATCGATGGTGGGGTCCGCTGATGCAGATGCACGGACCGCCGACGGATCCGGCCAGGGACAAGGATCTGCACTGGGGCATAAAGGCCAAGAATAACGAGCAGTTGCGGCAGGAGTTCCTGTCCATCTACGTCCCCCGCCTCCTGGAGCTCGGTTTGACGATCCCGGACCCCGCGTTGCGCTACGACGAGTCCATCGGCCGCTGGGAGTACACCGAGCCCGACTGGGTCGAGCTGAAGTCGGTGGTCACCGGGCACGGCCCCGCGTCGCAGTCGCGCCTCGAGTTCCGTCGCGTGAACTTCGCCGATACCCAGTGGGTTCGCGATGCGCTGCTGGGGAACGCGGCGGCAGCCTAGGTGGACGGCGAACGCGTCTGGGAGGTCTTCCGGCAGGAGGACGAGGGCGACCCGATGATGCACTCGGGCAACGTGAATGCCCCCGATGAAGAGCTGGCGATGCACTATGCGCGTGAGATGTACGGGCGTCGCGGCGAGTCGCATCGGCTGTGGATCGTGGCGCGCGAGGCGATCACGGAGCTCGAGGATCCCGACCTCCTGAAGCCACCATTCGACCGATCGCACAAGAAGCCCGGCGGCTACGTCATCAAGCACAAGCTCCAGGCGGCGAAGGAGCGCGCCGCGTCGGAGGCGAGCGAATGATGGTCAAGTGCCTCGCGGCTCCGCCAGGCTCACAGTGATTCGACGAGACATGCACCCGGGAGCCGGGTAAATGGCAGAGTCGCCACCGCACGACGCAACGTCTCGCGATGCGCTTGCCGAGCTGCTCCTGAGCGTTGCCGACGACGAGTTCGTCATCGGCTTCTGGGACTCCGAGTGGACCGGTATTGCGCCGATGCTCGAGGAGGACGTCGCGACCAGCTCGATCGCGCAGGACGAGATCGGCCACGCGAAGGTGCTGTACGAGCTCCTGGCAGAGCTGATCGATGATGATGCTGACCGGATCGCCTTCGGGCGCGCGCCCGACGCATTCCGGCATGCGTCGCTCATGAACCACGCGCGCGGGGACTGGGCCTTCAGCGTCGCACGCCGATACCTGTACGAGACGGCCGACCAGGTCCGGCTTGCCGCGCTCGCCGGCTCGACGTACGAGCCGCTGGCCCTGCTGGCCGGGAAGATGCGCCGCGAGGAGACGTACCACCTCATGCATGCCGATACCTGGCTGCGGCGACTCGCCGATGGCGGTAGCGCCGGGCGCGACAGGCTGTCGAGCTCGCTCGAGTGCCTGTGGGCCGACGCGCAGGAGATCTTCGCGCCACTCATCGGCGAGGAGACGCTCGTGCGCGAGGGTGTCCTTCCAGAGCCGATGCGGGCCATGAGCATGACCTGGCAGGCTTGGGTTCGCCCGAAG
>Ga0208612_1000149_pt1 | contig 38134 bp, 52 predicted proteins | sample AntDryMetagUQ889_FD_188089 | JGI IMG/M metagenome (GOLD analysis project Ga0208612, IMG submission 188089) | Polar desert microbial communities from Antarctic Dry Valleys - UQ889 (SPAdes) | ecosystem: Environmental > Terrestrial > Soil > Desert | place: Antarctic Dry Valleys | collected 2008-12-31 | reverse complement strand
GTGCGGCGCGCTGACCGACGAGGCCGCCGCGTGAGCACCCGGAAGCCTCACCGACTAGACGAGCCCTTCGCGTGCACGCCACTCGTGCTCGCGGAGCAGCGGGACGCAGACCTCCGCCAAGCATCTGTCGGTCTAAGCGTTCGCGACGACCTGGCGAACCTCAACGCGCGAAACCGTGACCGTTTCAGGGATTATCGTAGCCCCGCGGAACCGTTCGGCAACCGCCCGAGCAGCGTCCTGAGACTCGAACACGAGCATCGACAGTCCGTTTCTTCCGTCATCAGATCGAGTCCAGTAGCCAGCGACGAAGCCGGGGGCGTTCGAGACCGCGGGCACTACCTGCTCGCGCAATCCCTTGTCAGCAATCTCCGCGTCGCCAATGGAGACCCTCACGACTACTGCGTGCATCTCGCTCCTCCGATCGAGAGACGGGGCGCCGCGAGTCTATGCCGCTTGCTCCTAGCGAACAAGCCGGCCCATCGCCGGTTACACGAGCCCGTTCTCGACGCGCCACGTGTGTTCGCGCAACAGGACGCCGCGGAGCTCGGCGAGCCTGGCCGGCGGATCATCGAGGGCGCGGATGATTCGCTCGCGGTCCTCGATCGTCAACGCGAGGACTACGACCTTCCTCTCTACGGCCTGCTCGAGCATGCTCGCGGTTGGCTCGTCGACGATCTGTGCCAGCTCGCTGATGAGCTTCGAGCGAACAGGCACGCCGGCGAGCTGCATGAAGGCGATCATACGTTCGTCCCGCGGCAGGTTGCATGGAGGGTCTCCGAAACGCGTGGCGAAGCCGAACGAGCCGGGCCAGCCTTTGGCGTCCCCGATTCCCCTTCCCCCTGGGGACGATGGGTTGCCGGCCCGGCGACTCCCCTAGGTGCGTTCACGAGGGCACAGGCGTGAGCGACCGCCTGCTCACCGCGGCTGAGCTCGCCGAGCGCCTTGCGGTGCCGAAGACCTGGATCCTCGAATCGGCTCGCTCGGGCGCGATGCCTTGCGTGCGGCTCGGGCGGTACGTGCGCTTCGACCTGGTCGACGTGGAGAAGTGGCTCGATGAGTGCAAGCGACCGGGCCGGCCGGTCGGGCTCCGCAGAAAAGTGGGCGCTTGAAGGTGTCAGAGTCGAGGAGTAGGGTGCGGACATGGGTGATTTGGGCACCCTCTTCCGGTACGTCGTTCACAATGCGCGCGGCTGTCCCGCCGTCGCCCAAATCGACGTGCGGGGCAGCCTTTCGCGCTGAGAGGAGACGCGCCATGAGCGTGACTTCGCTATCGCCCGCCGACTTCGCGGCGGACGAGCTGCAAACCCTTCTCCACCGCGTCGACGAGCACCTGGACGAGATCGACGACGCGATCGAGCAGGTCAACATCGCCGCCGACGGGCTTCGGGGCGTTCGCAGCGAGCTCCGTGCGCTCCATCGGGATCTCGTCTTTGGTGACGCGGAGCTTTCGCCCTCCGCGCGGCTCATCGAAGACCTGATTGGTAAATCGCCACCGCTGGCTGACACGCGGGCCGAAGTCGTGCGGCTCGTTCGAGGGCGCGACGATGTCTAGGCGTAGCGGAGGCGTCGTCCGCTACGCCGGCCCACGCGGAGCCGTGTGGCGGATCCGCTATCGGGACGCGGACGGCCGCCGGGTGTGCGAGACGGTCGGCGCCGAGGCGGACGGCTGGACTGCCCGGATGGCCGAGGACTCGCTGATCGCTGCTCTCGCTGACGTGCGGCGCGAGCGAAAGCGGGCGATCGAGCCGGTGCGGTTCACCGACTTCGCCGAGGCCGCGATCATGAGGTACCTGGACGCAAAGGGGCGGCGAGGCTCCACGCGCTCGGGCTACCTGGCGATCGTCACGGAGCACCTCGAGCCCTACTTCGGGCGGATGCGCCTCGACGAGGTGGACGTCGTCGACGTTGAGGACTACATCGCCCAGAAACGCCGAAAGGGGCTCTCGGCGGCGACCGTCAACCGGCACATGAACGTGCTCCGGCGGGTGTGCACGCTCGCGGTTCGGGCTCGAAAGATGGCCGCGAATCCGGTGCACAACGTCGACGCGCTCGAGGAGGGCGATCGCAGGCTGCGATGGAGGCGATTGCAACCCACTGAGATCGGCGCGGTGGCAGCGGCCTACGACGAGCTCCACGAAGAGGAGCCCGAGCCCGCAGAGCGCCTCTGGATCGCGCAGGCGCGGACGGTGTATCTCGTGGTCTACGGGCTCGGGCTTCGTCGCGGCGAGGTTCTCGGCCTTCGCTGGCGGGACGTTCGGCTCGCCGACCCGGAGGAGCGTCCGTCTCTGACGGTCGAACGGGCCTTCGTGCGCGGTGTGGACGGGCCGCCGAAGTCGCAGACGTCCAGGCGGACGCTCGTCATCGACGAGTTCCTCGCGGGCGAGCTCTTCGACCACCGTGCGCGGAGCCGCTTCCAGGGCGACGATGAGCGGGTGTTCTGCCACCTCGAGAAGGGCTCGCCCCTGGATGGCAAGCGGTACGCGGAGACGTTCAGGGCGGCGCTCGTGAAGGCCGGGATCACGGACTACGTGCGGCCGTTCCACGACGGCCGCCACACCGCGATCACGAACGACGCGGCTGCTGGCAACTCGGGGCTCGCCGTGATGAAGCGAGCGGGGCACTCCGACTTCCGGGTGACGCAGCAGTACCTCGACCTGGCGGGCGTCGACTTCGCCGAAGAGGCAGAGCGGGCGGCAGCTCGTGCGTTCGCCCATGTGCCTCGGGCAAAAGTTCGGGCAAAAGTCGAGGCCGAATAACCGCAGATCCAGCAGGGGCGGCAGGACTCGAACCTGCAACCTACGGTTTTGGAGACCGTTGCTCTGCCAGTTGAGCTACGCCCCTTGGCGCGTCGAGTGTAGCCCCAGGCTCATCTGGCGTCAGCCGCGTGGCCCTGTGGATCGAGTCGGAGTCTCGAGGCGTCCGTCAGGCGCGAGAGCCGAGTGCAGCAGGCTCTTCGCTCGGAGAGAAATCCAACCGCATGCGAACGGTGGTCCGCTCCGGCTCGACGTGTATCTCGAGATTCGACATGAGCGCCCGCATCAGCGTTAGACCGCCCACGCCCCCGTCGCTCGGCCCCGAGCCCTTCCAGCGGCCCGTGTTCGATACGACCAGTAGGAGCTTGTCCTCGTCTCCGGCGCCCCGGACGGTCACTCGTCCGTTTGCGTGTTCGATCGCGTTCGCCGCGGCCTCGTGGATGGCGAGGACGACCGCGTCGCGCTGGTCGCTCGAGGCGCCGACCTTGTCGAGCCAGTCGCCGAGCTCGCGTCGCAGTGCGCGCAAGCGTTCGAGGTCGGGAGGGAGCGACGCCTCGAAGGGCTCCACACCAGTGTTGCTTTCACCGGAACCGAAACTCGAAACGCCGCGTGTTGCGATCGGATTCGAGCTAGGAGGGTTTGACGGAACGTTGCTCGTCGCCGGGGATGCGCTCTCTCGTTCCGAGGCAAGGACGCAGGAGTGCCGATGGTGACGACTATCGGGGCGACCGAAAACGCAGCATTCGGGACGAGCAGCGCGGCCCGGCGGCTCAGACGACGTTTCGTCAAACCCTCCTAGTAGACGAACGGCGCCGGGCTCTCGTCTCCGAGAGCTTCCGCACGCGAGTTGGTGTAGTCGAGCCGATTCAGCACGCCGGACAACTCGAAGGCAGCTCGGACGATTGCCTGCGTGTCGAGCAGAAGGCGAAACTTCCTTCCCTGCCTGCGGGCCGCCATGTCTGCGTCGAGGAGGGCGTGCAGGGTCGTCGAATCGACGAACTTCGCCTCGGAGAAGTCGGCGACGACGAGAGTGTGCTGCTCAACGAGCAAATCGAGCATCGCCCTCAGCTCGTCTCGCGCCACCAGGTCGTGTTCCCCCCTGAAGGTGATGACGGCAGTTCCGACGGTCGGGTAGTCGACCTGCACGTGATCCATCGGGTCGTACATCGCACTCCCTCCCGCGTTGGCAGCGGGTCGACGACTAAAGACATCCCGGCACGGCGCGAGCGATCAGAATCTCGCATCACATCGGCACGACCTACGAATCACGCTCTGACCCGCACTCGAAGCTGCGCGCCGCGAAGCAACATGCTAGCGAGGAGGCGCCCACGCGTCATCGAGGTCGATGCGTGCCGTGCAACGGCCCAGGGAACGAGCCGGGCACGAGCGTGGGGTCCGTCGTGAGAGACCCTGTTCAGCCGCAGAAACTTGACGACCGACGGAATCCGCGCCTATCGGCGGGAGTAGTCTGAGGCGGTGCTGGATGCGCTCGTCGTCGATCCTCGCTCCGCAGCAGACCTCGGCGGGCGAGATCCTCGCGACTCGTTGGGTCTGCCCGGAAAGGAAGCCGCTTCGAGGGAGCTCGCAAGCTTGCTGGAAGAGCTCTCCTCGCTTCAGGAGCGGCTCTACGCCGAGGGCCGACGAAGCGTTCTCCTCGTGCTCCAGGGACTTGACGCCTCGGGCAAGGACGGAACGATCCGAGCGGTGTTCCGTGGGGTCAACCCTCAGGGCTGCTCGGTGACGTCGTTCAAGGCCCCCACTCCGGTCGAGCTCGCGCACGACTTCCTCTGGAGGATCCACGCTCACGCCCCGGCCCGCGGAATGATCGGGATCTTCAACCGCTCTCACTACGAGGACGTTGTCACCGTGAGAGTCCTCGGGCTCGCACCCGAGGAAGTGTGGCGCCGTCGCCCGCAACGGATCGTCGAGTTCGAGCAACTACTGGCGGAGGAAGGCACCACGGTGCTGAAGTGCTTCCTCCACGTCTCGGCGGATGAGCAGCGCGAGCGATTCGCCGAGCGGGTCTCCGATCCGACCAAGCGCTGGAAGCATAACCCGAAGGACGAGCAGACGAGCCGTCGGTTCGGGGAGTTCACCGCCGCCTACGAGGACGCTCTCACCGCCACCTCCACGCAGGAAGCACCGTGGTTCGTCATTCCAGCCGATCGCAACTGGGTTCGAAATCTCGCGGTCGCGACCGTGCTCGTCCACGCCTTGCGGCGCCTCGATCCGCGCTTTCCCGAGGCCGTGGTCTAGAGCGCGAAGAACGTGGGGCGGAGAGGCTGCTCTCGGTCGAGAACAGCCTCTCCGCGAAGTCCGCGCTTAGTTTTCCACCTCACCGCGCCAGGCGCCGGTTTCGCTCCCGCGAGACTCGATGAACTCCTTGAACGACTCCAAGTCGTCCTTGACGCGGTGGCTGTCCAGCCCGACCGCGCTTCCCACCGCCTCCTTCATGCCCTCTGGCTCGTAGTCCATCTGAACCATGATCTTGGTTCGCGAGTCGTCGAGCTTGTGGAACGTGACGGCGCCGTTCGGCCCTTCCTGGCCCATTGCCTTCCAGGCGACCCGGTGGTCGGGATGCTGCTCGGTGATCTCAGCGTCCCACTCTCGGGTTTGCCCGCCGATCTCGGCCACCCAGCGGAGGTGCTTGTCGTCCTTCTGCTCGACTCGCTCCACGCCTTTCATGAACTGCGGGAACGACTCGAACTGCGTCCACTGGTTGTAGGCGGTCGACACCGGCACTTCGATCTCGATCGATTCCTCGATGGTCTTCACGCTGTCTCCAATCTGGTCGGAATTCGGGTCGACAGGGCGTACCCGCCCGAAGCGGACGTAAACGCAACGAGCTCAGACGCCCGGTGCAGGGTCCTTCGCGAATCGCTTTCCGGCTACCTGGCCGCTGTGGCGGTGGCATATCGAGGCAGGATCTCGGACTCGTAGAAGCGGAAGAAACCGTCCTGGTCGGCTCCGACCTGGTGCACGTAGACATGGTCGTACCCGGCCTCCGCGTATTTCTCGATCAGCGCGACGTGGCGTTCCGGGTCCGGCCCACAGGCGATCATCTTCGCCACGTCGTCCTCGCTCACCATTTCGGCCGCCTCCTGGAAGTGGGACGGAAGCGGCAACTCTTGCGGCAGCGGCCCCTTCAAGGCAGCGTTCGGCCAAACCTCGTGGGCGGTTTGCCGCGCTTCCTGCTCCGACTCCGCGAAGCACACGGTGATCTGGCCGTAGCGTGGCTTTCCCTCACCGCCGGCGTTCCCGAACGTCTCGAGCAGCTCCGCCTCCGGTGAGGTGCCGATGAATCCGTCACCCACCCGGCCCGCAAGCGTCGCTGCTCCTTCGGCGCCGGCGGCGACCATCACCCGTATCGGCTCCTCGGGCAGCGTGTAGATTCGCGCGTCCTCGACCGTGAAGTGACGACCGCGGTGATCCGTCAGCTCGCCCTCCCAGAGTAGACGCATCACCTCGATGGCCTCCTCCAGCATCTCCAGTCGGACGTTCGCCGAAGGCCACGCGTCACCGAGCACGTGCTCGTTCAGGTTCTCGCCGGTACCGACTCCCAGGAAGAAGCGCCCGGGAAGCATGCTCGCCGCCGTGGCCGCCGCCTGGGCGATGATCGCGGGATGGATCCGGATCGTCGGGCAGGTGACGCCGGTTCCCACAACGAGGCGCTCGGTGGCGCCCGCAATGCCTCCGAGCACGCTCCAAACGAATGGGCTTTGACCCTGCCGGCCGATCCAGGGGTGGAAGTGGTCAGAGAGGAGAGCGAACGAGAAACCCGCTTCTTCCGCCTGTCGTGCATGTTCGACGAGGGCAAGCGGCCGGTGTTCCTCGCTCGAGAGCGCGTAGCCGAGCTCCATCTCTCCTCCCTTGTGCTTCGACCTGGAACGGTACGAACGATCAGGCCGACGCGAGCTCTTTGGCCGACTCGTTGCTGACGCGGGTCGCGATCTTCTCGACCTCTCGCAGCGTTTCCTTCTCCTGCTGGAGGTTCTCGTCGAGCAGGCCGACGGCCTTCTCCTCACCGAGCGCCTTGGCCATGCGCCTCAACGCCTCGTAGGCCGCGATCTCGTAGTTCTCGGTTCGTGCAGCCGCTCCGAGGTCGACGAGGTCCACGAGTGAGGGCGACGTCTCTTCCATCAACTTGTCGTGTTCCTTGCGCAGTCCCTCGAAGCCGAGGCACGGCTCGGCCTTGGGCTCCTCGTCGAGCGAGCGGAAGACCTGCTCCACGTTCTTGACGTGCTGACGGGTCTCGTCGAGATGCTTTTCGAGGCCATGCTTGAACTCCGCGTCCTGCACCTCGCCGATCAGCTTGGGCAGGGTCTTGTCGGCGAGCTCGCGCTCGACGTAGAGGATGTCGCCGAGCTCGTGGAGGAAGAGCTCCCTCGGACTTGCGATCTCCGACATTTCGAACTCCTTTCGGCAGCGGGTCGTGAACAGTGGCCGAGTCCTACCCGGCCCCTTCGGTCTCGTAACCTCCGCGCCCGAGAGGCGATCGAGCGGCTGCGGACCGAGGTTCAGGCCGCGAGATGGGGCCGGATCAGATCCGCGATCTGGCGACCGGTCGCGCGGCCCACGAGCCGACCGACGACGCGGCGGTCCTTGATCAGGACGAGCGACGGAAACTCGGTGACCTCGAGCTCACGCGCGAGCGCCGGATTGCGATCAGCGTCGACCTCGACCACCCGGAGGCGTCTCTTCTGCGTCACCTTGACCCAGGCCACGAGACTCTCCATGCGCCGAGAAGCGCCGGACTGTCGCTTGCGGAGAAACAAGAGTGTCGGGAGACTTTCGGAAGCCTCGACTGTGTGGCGTGTCGTCTGTGCTGTTTCCCCGGAGCTCACCTTTCAGGGGTGCCCCCGCCGCACGTTCTCGAAACGACACGGCTCTCACGTTTCGCCGACACGCCGCCCGGGAAGACGATCGGCACAACTGCGAAAGAGGAGGATCGAATGCCCGGCAAGACGGTGCGCGACGCCATGACGGCGTCGCCGACGGCAATCGCGGGGGACAAGACGGTGGTCGAGGCCGCACGGACGATGACGACCGAGAATGTCGGCTCCCTGCCGGTGGTCGTGGAAGAGAAGCTCGTCGGGATGGTCACGGATCGCGACCTCGTCGTCAACGTTCTGGCGAAGGATCTCGATCCGCACAAGGTGCCCGTTGCGGACGTCGCGACTCAGGACCCTATCTCGGTCTCGCCGGACGAGTCCTTGGACACCGCACTCCAGTGCATGGCCGACCAGCAGGTTCGTCGGCTCCCGGTGGTCGAGGACGGCCGCCTCGTCGGGATCTTGGCGCAGGCAGATGTGTCGCGGACGGCCCAGCCCGAGTCCACGGGTCGCATGGTCGAGCAGATCTCCGAAAGCTGAGTCGTCGGCCGCCGCTAACGCAGGAGCAGCAGCTCGAGCCACTCGCGGCCGTCCCGCTGGACGCTCTCGAACGAGTCGACCAGCGGATGCAGAACGCGGGCGAGGCTCTCATCCGATCCGCTACTCGTGGCGAGCGGGCCCAACGTGACCGACACGCGCTCTGCGGCTGCGTCGACCTCGACCACGAACTCCCCGTCTCCGCCCGACTCGAGCACGCTCAGAACCGCGAGCTGGAGATCGTCCATGCGCTCGTAGGAAAGATCGAACCGACTCCCGATGCCTCCGAGGACGAGGGCGGCGACTCCCGTGTAGCGCGTGTGCGACGGGATCGTGAGAGAGATCCGATCGCTCATCTGTTGCCGCACCTGCTGCAGGCGCCTTCACCTACACTCGCGCGTGTGACGAGAGCCGGCGACCTCGAGATACGCGTCGAGCCCTCGACATACGGGGACGCGACGGTCGTTCGCGTCGACGGAGACCTCGACATGGCGACAGCTCCGGAGCTCGAGGAGGCGCTCGAAGGCGCGGATGTCGGCAAGCGCATCGTCATCGACCTCTCAGGGTGCACGTTTCTCGACTCGTCGGCGGTGAGAGCCCTCGTTGCGACGGCGCGGGCAGCCGAGCCGGCGGGCGGGGACGTCGCGCTGGTAACCCGCGACCCGGGAATCCTGCGCGTACTCGAGATCGCCTCCCTCGACATGCTGCTGCCGGTGCACGAAACCGTTGAGTTGGCGTCGGTCACGCCGGAGAGCTAGTCGCGGCGAGGGCTTCGTCGCGGCTCGAGTCGATGTCGAAGAGCTGATCGAGCATGGTGACCTGAAAGATCCTCCGGATTTCGGCTCGAGGAGTCACGACGCGTAGCCGGCCGCCCATCTCGCCCACCCGTTTCAGGCCACCGAGGAGAACCCCTAGCGCCATCGAATCGAGGAAGGTGACACCGGTGAGGTCGAGGACGAGCGCCGTGGGAGCCTCGTCGATCGCCTCCGAGAGCCTGGCCTCGAGCTCGTCGACCACGTACATGTCCGTATCGCCGTGCACCGCGACCACGAGGATTCGCGTCCCGTGGACACGTTCCGTCTCGTCGATACGGAAGTCGGTGGATAGCTGAACCGGTTGGAGATCGCTCATCGTGGCATTCCGTACGTACCCTTTTCGCCGTGTGCCTAAAACGCAGAGCCTCGTTCCCTGCACTCCCTTTCCCCGTTTGACGGTGCCCGCCCTCTCCCCTTTTCTAAACGAATGACCTCATTCCAGGTGGAGCCGGGCGCCGCCGACGATCCGGAGGTTGTCGTCCTCGCATTTACGGGAGAGCTCGATCTGACCAACGCCAGCGAACTCGAAGAGCATCTGGAACGTGCGCTGACAGCGAACGGCTCACGTCTCGTGCTCGATCTTCGGCGAGTCGCATTCGTCGACAGCGCAGCTTTGCACGTGCTTTTCCGAACCGCCCGCGCTCTCGGCAAGGAGCGCTTCGGACTGGTCGTCGAGCCGCAATCCGCGATCGCGCGAGTCTTCGAGATCGTCAGGATCTCGCAGATGGCGAGGATCGGCGACTCGATCGACGACCTCTCAGCCGTGCTCCCCCCAGCCTGACTCCGCGTGGGGCGGGCGAGGTTTCTCTCCCCTGGTGTCGGGGTATTTCATCCGGCGCCGGAGGACATCCGCCGGCATCCAGCGAAAGGAGTTGAACATGGGCATCAGTCTCAGCATTCTTCTCATCGCCGCCGGTGCCGTCCTCACGTGGGCGGTTGACGCGGAGGTCTCCGGCCTCGACATCACCATGGTGGGCGTGATCCTGTTGATCGTCGGCATCATCGGTCTCGTCGCCTCGCTCGTCTTCTGGTCGAGCTGGGGTGGCTTCGGCGGGGCGCGTGACGGCGGCGGTCAGAACACGACCATCGTCGAACGCGACCGCGGCGGCACTGACCGAACATGAGCATCATCGCCTGGATCGTCCTCGGGCTCCTCGCCGGCCTGATCGCGAAAGCGGTCATGCCGGGCGCGGAGCGGATCGGGCTCATTCTGACGACCGTCCTCGGAGTGGTCGGAGCGATTCTCGGTGGCTTCCTCGCCACGGCGCTCGGTTTCGGTGATCCGATCGATGAGTTCTTCGACATCAGCACCTGGATCGCGGCGATCGTGGGTGCACTCATCATCCTGTTCGTCTGGAACGCGATCAGCAATCGGCGAGTCGCCTAGGGAAGCAGGAGTTCGTCCAGGGCCGGCAGCTCTGCAGCGGCCCTGGACGTAGCTCCGGCCTGGTTGGCTCGCAGCGTGCACCGCATCACCGTTGACAAGGGCGAGCGAGCGATCGTCCTGAAGGCGTCGGGCGAGCTCGACGCGTACGTCGCTCCCGAGCTGACCGCTGCCTTCGACCAGGCCGACGCGGTCACTCGGCTCATCGCGGACTTGACCGCGGTGTCGTTCATGGATTCGACCGCGCTCGGGGTCGTCGTCCGGGGCGTTCGGGACCGGGACGGGCGCGGCGGGGAGACGCAGGTAATCCTGCCACGGGGCACGGCTCGAAGGATCTTCGAGATGACGGGTCTCGACCGAGCGCTGCCGGTTTCGCCCTCCGTGGAGGAGGCTCTCGGTTAGAGGCTCTCAGAACTCGTTCTGCGAGAGGTACTTGGTCATGTGCACGACGGTTCCGCGACCGCCCTCGCCGCTCCTGACCTCGAGCTCGTCGACGATCCCGCGGATGATCGCTATTCCCATCCCGCCGTCGACCGGCTCTGCAAACGCCAGCGGCTCGGCCTCTTCGAGGAGCTGCTCGATCAGAGGGAGCTCGAGACCGGCGCCGGTGTCCGCCACGACCATCTCGAGGCGGTCGTCGGTAACCGTGAACACGACCTCCACCGAGCCTTCACCGTCGCCGTAGGCGTGTCTCACGGCGTTGCCGCAAGCCTCGGTGACCGCGAGCCGCAAATCGGCGAGCAGCTCCGGCCCGATCGACAAATCGCGTACGACGCCGCCGAGCGCGAGCCGCGCGAGCAGCAGGTAGTCGGCCTTGGCCGGGAACGTGAGCCGGATGACGGCTTCACTCATTGCGCGGCGCCATCTCTTCGATTCTCCCGCGCATGACGGTGAGCGCGCGGCGCAGGAGCCTCGATACGTGCATCTGGGAGATTCCGACCTCGGCGGCGATCTGAGACTGGGTGAGCTCGTCGAAGAAGCGGAGCTCGACGATCCGCCGTTCGCGCTCGTCCAGCGCGTCCAGGCCGGCAGAGATGAGCGAACGGTCCTCTATCTCCTCGAAGCCTGTGTCGACGACGCCGAGCTTCTCGGAGAGCGTGTCGTCTCCCCCCTCCTCGAAGGTCGCGTGGAGCGATCGCGTCGAGTACGCATGCGCGGAGTCGAGGGCATCGATGACTTCTTCCTCATCGGCACCGGTTGCCTTCGCGAGCTCCGCGATCGTGGGCGAGCGCCCGAGCTCGTTCGTGAGCTGGTCGAGCACGCGCGAAAGCCGAACGCTCAGCTCCTTCAAGCGTCGCGGGACATGCATCGCCCAAGCCTTGTCCCGGAAGTGGCGGCGAATCTCGCCGACGATGGTCGGCACCGCGTAGCTCGAGAACTCGACGCCGCGGTCGACGTCGAAGCGGTCGACGGCCTTGATCAGCCCTAGCGAGCCGACCTGGACGAGGTCCTCCAAGGGCTCTCCCCGACCCGCGTAGCGGTGCGCAAGGGCTCGAACGAGCGGCATGAGCTCCAGGAGTGCCCGGTCGCGTGCCTCCCGATCACCGTCTTGGTGATACGCGCGGAGAAGTGCATCGACGTTCCGCTCCATCAGGGGACTCGACCGCCTCGGGTCGGGGGACAGATATCGGGACAGGTATCGGGGACGGTATCTGGAGCGCGTCCCGAACGAGAGCCTCGCCCTCCGGCCCCGATACCCGGCGCGAGCGTCAGCGAGACGACCACGTGCCCGAGAAGCGACTCGTGTCAACGGCGCCCACCGAGCGCGCGTTCGAGCTGCGCCTTGGTCATCTTCGAGCGGCCGCTGATATTGCGGTTACGCGCTTCCTCGTACAGCTGATCCCGCGTGCGGCCGCGGGGACCCTTACGCGCGCTCCGGAGGCCGCCGCGCCGGCCCGACGAGATGTCCTCCCTCGAGAGCTTGGACGGCGCGCGCGCCTCTCCGCTGCGTGCGCGCTCCTTGTTCACCGTCCTGGCCGCGATCTCCTCGGCCGTGTCCTCCGGCCTTCCGTGCTCGAGCAGCGAGTCCTTGATGTGCTCGTACTGTCTCGCTCGCTTCGTCCCTTCCTTCACTCCTCGTGGCGGCACCACGACTCCCTCGAAAATGTCACAGTCCTCTGGCAGTACCCACGGTGCCCTCTCGCAAACCGCCCGCGTTTGACTCGAGGGCACCTTTGGGTATTCACTGCACAGTCAACGACGAAGGAGGGGCACCGTGTACATAGGTGGCGGCTTGCTCGCACTGATCATCATCATCCTGTTGCTGATCTGGATTTTCTAAAACGCATCTAACCATCGGGTTCGCCGGCTCCGGCGAGGGACTTCTCGAGCGTCACCCGCGTGCCCGTGCTTGCGGGGGTGATCGTGCCCGTGCTTGCGGGGGTGATCGTGCCCGTGCTTGCGGGGGTGATCTCGACCGAGGTCATCGCGGCTCGCATGAGCCGGAGCCCGAACCCCCTGTCTGGAGTCTCGGCCGGCGGCAACCACGTACCGGTGTCCTCGACAGCGATACGCAGCTCCGTGGGAGTGAGGTTTGCCCATACCTGCAGAATGTCCTCGCGCGGATCCACCGCATGCTCGATCGCATTCGCGCACGCTTCCCAGACCGCTAGCACGATCTCATGCGCCTCGGGCCCGCTCACCGGCGCACCGGCGAGCCAGCTTCGCATCACGTCGCGAACGACGTCGAGCGAGCCGATGTCGCTCGGAACGCGCAGATGCAAGGGCTGTGGTGCGATCGCGAGCAGCCGCACCGCCAGCAGTGCGATGTCGTCGCCTCGCTCTCCGGATCCGACCAATCGTTGCAGCAGGTGCTCGACGAGCCGCTCCGGCTCGCGCGGTCCGTGGAGTACCGCAAGGCGAAGGCGCTCGAGGCCCACGTCGATCGATTCGCCTCGCCGCTCGACGAGACCGTCCGAATACAGGACGAGCGTCGATCCCACCGGAAGGTCGACGATTTCCTGCGTGTACCTCGTCTCGGTCCCCGCGCCGAGCGGTAGGCCTCGTCCTCCCTCCAGGAACTCCGCTCGGCGGTCCGGAAAGACGACCAGCGGCGGTGGATGACCTGCTGCCGAATACCGGCAAACGCGAGCGTCTCCGTCGATGACGGCGTAGACGACGGTCGCAAAAGCCGTCTCCATGATCTCCTCGGCGAGGCGGTTGAGCCGAGTGAGAGTGGACGACGGCTTCATCCGGTCGAGCGAGAACGCTCTCAGGCCGTTCCGGAGCTGTCCCATGGTCGCGGCCGCCTGCACCCCCTTGCCCACAACGTCGCCGACCACGAGCCCGAGCTGTCCGTCCTGGAGCCGGATCGCGTCGAACCAGTCGCCGCCGACCGCGACGCCGGCCGTGCCCGGCAGGTAGCGGGCAGCGAGTTGCATGCCCTCGACGCGGGGCAGGGAGGCGGGCAGAACACTTCGCTGAAGGGTTTCCGCTATCGACTGCTCGGACTCGAAGACGCTCGCGCGGTCGAGGGCCTGGGCGGCCTGGCCCGCGAGCGTTTCGACGAATCGCCGTTCTTCGGACGAAAGCGAATACCGCTCCGCCCAGGACATGGTCAGCAGCCCGTTCGTCCGCCGACCGGCAACCAGCGGCACGTACAGGAACGACTCGTGCTCGGCGAGCTCCATGGCTACGGAGACACCAGGCACGGCGTCCCGGACATCAGCGAGCGACTCGTAGAACGCCGACACGCGGCGCTTCACCGCCCGGTTGCCGGGCGTCGGCTCATCGAGCGACACCTCCCGCCGCGACTCGATGCTCTCGTCCGAATACCCGACCCAAGCCAAGAGCTGCACGAGACGGCGTTCCTCGACAACGATCCCGAGTGCAGTCGCCGACGCGCCCAGGGACGAACCGATCTCGTCCACCACGACCTTCGCCACGTCCGAACGCGTGAGGGCGTTCGACAGCGCAGCAGTCATGGACTGGAGCCGGTCCGAGCGCTGGCGCAGAGTGTGCTCGGCGTCGAAGAGCCGACTGCGTTCGAGCGCCTGCGCGCATTGCGAGACGACCGCCTGTAGCCATTTGCGCTCATCGTCCGAGAGCTCGCGCGGTCGGCGGAACGTGACGTGCAGCGCGCCGCGCACCCCGGCCGCCGTGCGAAGCGGTATCGACATCCAGCCCTGGTCGTCGAGCTCAGCCCCGACGTCGAAACCGGCCATCTCGGCGCGTCTGAGGGCCCACACCGGCTCGCCGCTTGCAATCGCCCGCGCAAACGGCACGTTCGAGTCCAGCGCAAACGTTCCCCAGTGCCGAAGCTCGTCCTCCGAGTATCCCGAGCTCGACACGAAGTCGACGGTCACGCCTTCCGCACTCGTGAGCACGACGAATCCCGCTTCCGCTCCGACCGCTTCGAGGACGTGCGTCAGGCAGGTGTCGCTGACCTCGCGCGACGTCGACGCCAGCGAAAGCGCGGCGGTGACCTCCTGCAGCCGACGGGTCTCGTCCGAGCGCTTCGCCGCCTCGGCCTGAGCCCGCCTGCGCTCGATCTGCTCGAGAGCGAAGCCCGCCTGGTCGGCGAAGCGCCGGAGGAGCACGACCGTGGACGGATCAGGCTCCGAGATCTCCTTCGTCCACGAGACGACGAGGATGAGCTCGGCCTCGCCGCCCCCGATCGCGATCGGCACCCGGAACGACGAACGGAGTCCCAGATTTCGTACGCGCTCGAGACCCTCGCCCCGTGCCTCTTCCTGCACGTCGGCCACGAACGACACGACGCCCTCCTCTACCGCCTCGCGCAAGGTCGGGAAGTCGTCGAGGGAAGCTTCGAGGCCAGTAGGCAAGCTCTCGGCCGGCGACGTGCAGACGAGCTCGAGGCGCTGCTCGCGCAACCGCCAGAGGATCGCCGTGTCGGCACCGAAGGTCGCCGCAGCCTCTCGGCAGATCGCCGCTGCCGCGCTCTCGACGTCGTCGGCGCGAAACCTCGGAGCAACCCGCAAGATCCGGTCGAGCCCGGCACGGGACTCACGCTCCCGTTCGTACAGGCGAGCCCGCTCGAGCGCCTGGCCTCCGAGGCCTGCAGCCAGTTCCGCGATCTCCTCCGCATCCGAATGCGCCGATCCACCCTCGTCGAAGAGCAGGCTCAAGGCTCCTACCGATTCTCCGGCAATCCTCAGCGGCACAGCGATCGCGCGATGCGCGTAGAGCGTCAGAGCGGCCCCGTCGGGGAAGTCGCGTTCGAACGTCGTGCGATCGTCGACCACGATCGTCCTTCCTTTGCAGGCCGCCTGCGCGATCGGCGCCCGCGCGGCTAGCGGAAGACGAAACCCAGGCTCGTGGGTGGAGCCCGCTACTCGTGGATCCACGATTACGAGGTCGGAACCGTCGACCAGCCCGAGCGCGGCCCCGCGCGCTCCGATCAGCGCGGGCGTCCTTGCGACGAGGGCTTGCGCGACGTCGGAGGGCGTGACCGCGGCCGAGAGGGTTGCAGAGAGCTCCTGCAGGCGCGCCATGTCGTGGAACGAAGCCTCGACCTCGGATGCGGCCGAGCCCGCGCGCTCACCCCTGAGTCGAAGCACGACGCTCACCCAGATCACGCTGAGCGCTATCGCCAACGTGATGGCCCAGCGCGTCATCTCGAGCCCTCGAACACCGTCGTCCTCGTACAGCACGAGCAGCTCCAGTCCCCACCCGACCACAACGGCCGTGAGACCGGGGCCGAGGCCGCCGTACCAGATCGCAATTGCGACGACGCCGACGAGAAGTGCGTAGATCGGAGCTTCCTCAGGGGTGAGCAGCGCCGACACTGCGACGCCCACGCCCGACCCGAGCACCGCAAAGCCGTAGCGCAAGAGCCAGGCCGTGCGCGAGTCATTCGTCCCGAGTTCCTCGCTTCTCATGTGCTCTCCTTGCACGGGTGGAGACTGACTTGTCTTGCGCGGAGACCGAGTGGTATCTTCCCGAGCATCCGAACCGAAAGGTTACGTCTGTGAGTGAGTCGGCATCCTCACTCGGAGCCCCGGTAGCCGGCTCCAGCCGGGAGCGCATCTTGAGCGCCGCGTACGAGCTCTTCTCCCGACACGGCACGCAAGCAGTCGGCGTCAACGCCGTGGTCGAACACGCGGGCGTCGCCAAGCGAACGCTCTACCGGCACTTCAAGTCCAAGGACGACCTAGTGGTCGAGTTCCTTCGCTTGCGAGAAGAGCGCTGGACGAGGAACTGGCTGCAAGGAGAGGTCGAGCGGCGCGCAACCACGCCCGACGAACGGCTGCTGGCGATCTTCGACGTCTTCCACGACTGGTTCCAGCGCGAGGACATGGAGGGTTGCTCCTTCATCAACGTCCTCCTGGAGGTGGACGACCGCACGAGCCCTGTGCGACGTGCCACCGTCGAGCACCTCGCGGCGATCCGCGAGTTCCTCGCGACGTTGGCACGGGACGCGGGGATCGGGGACGCGGAGGCGTTCGCGCGACGGTGGCATATTCTCATGAAGGGTTCGATCGTCTCCGCCCAGGAGGGCGATCTCGAGGCGGCGCGACGCGCCCAGGAAGTCGGCCGCGTGCTGCTCGCGCGCGAACGCTCTGGGCTCCTCGAGTAAGAGCCCGAGCTGAGCGACGATCGCCCCGCAGAAGCGCCGTCATCGGGAGCGGATACCCGGACGATGCGCGGCAGAAACGCTCAGGCCAGATACATCGCCAGCACCACGAGGCCGATCAGTAGCGCGACGGCGCAGGCAATCAGAAAGGCGACGCTGCCGAGCGCGAAGAACGGCGTCGCCGCAGTTCGCCCGGATGCCACCTCCTGCTCCTCGGAACGAGCATCCGGGCTTTCGGCTTCTGGGACGCGCGGAGACTCATCCACAGAAGAGCCCTTACCCGGTGAGCAAGCGACAGAAACCGGTCATTCGATCAGCGGTGCGTACTGCTCGCGCCACTCCTGGTCGCTCACGGCTCGGCGGAACACTCGTTCGAGAACCGTTCGGGGAGTCTCGTCCTCTTCGTGCGCGACGAGGCAGACGCAGGCGACGAGCAGGTGGCGAAGCAGTGATCCGTCGATCCGCGCGGCGACAAGCGCTCGCTCGAACGCCCATATGCTCCGCTCCGCATCGGACCGCGGCCTGCGCTGACGGATCGCAGCGAAGAGCCGCTCGGCGTCGACCGCGTTCCAGTCCATTCCTCGGAAGTATCGAGTGGTCGCCGGATCGACTCGGGGTTTCTCCCTTTCGAAGCCCGGGTACGGGCCCAACGAACCCACCGATCGACCCTACGAGGAGGTTGTCATGCACACAGATGTCTGGACCTATCGCGATACGTCGAGCCTCGGCACGAACATCGCGAACGTCGACATCACCGGCTTCGGGGTGGAGGCGCTCGACGGAGGCATCGGCAAGATCGACGAAGCAACCTACGAGACCGGCTCGAGCTACGTCGTCGTCGACACCGGTCCGTGGATCTTCGGCAAGAAGGTCATGCTCCCCGCAGGTGTCGTCAAGTCCATCGACGAGGCCGAGGAGAAGATCTTCGTCAACCGCACGAAGGACGAGATCAAGAACTCACCCGAGTTCGACGACTCGATGATCAGCGACGATTCGTACCGCGGTCAGCTGGGCTCGTACTACGGCCCCGGCGGCCAGGCACATCGCGACTGGGACGACACGGTCTAACGACCGATTGGAGACCTGGGGCCGGCGAAAGCCGGCCCCAGGTCTCGTTCATCCCTCGTCCCCGACCGGTCGATCGATGTTCAGGTCGACTCCGGGCGGGGTTTCGATCGCTGCCTCGCGGCGATAGTGCAAGATCTCTCGGCCGATGGCGAGCAGCGTCCCGGCGACCGGAATCGCCATCAGAGCGCCGATGACCCCGGCCAACTGTGCGCCGATGAGCACGGCGAGGAGGACCGCGAGGGGCGAGAGCTGCACCGTCCTTCCGTAGACGAGCGGTTGCAGGACGTGATTCTCGAACTGCTGATACGCGACGAAGAACCCGATGACGATGAGGCTTCGCACCCAGTTCGTCTCGATCAGCACCACCGTCGAGACGATGATCGCAGCCAGGGTTGCGCCGGCGAGCGGGATGAGGTCGAGGATCGCGACGAGCAGACCGAGAGCGATTGCGAAGTCGCTACCCACTCCGAAGAGCACGGCCGTCGAGATAACGCCCGCGACGAGGCTGATCAAGAGGTTCCCGGTGACATATCCGCTGATCGTCTTGTAGATCTCGTATCCGACCCGCTCGTAGCGGACGCGCGTCTGAGGAGAAAGCAAGCCGAGCGCGCCCTTGATCGTGCGCGGGCCTTCGAGCAGCATGAAGAAGGTCAGGAAGATGATCGTGATGACTGCGACGACCGCGGTGACCACGCTGCGGACGAGGTCGAGGACCGGCAGGCTCAGGCCGAGGACTCCGCCCGGGCCCTGGGCGTCGATCGCCTCGCGGACGCGATCGACGATGTGGTAGTCGTCCTGGAGCCAGCCGAGCGGGCCACGCCCTCTGGTGAGATCGTCGATGAAGTCCGGGACGGCGACGACGAAGTCGGATACCTGGGCGACGAGAGGCGGAATGACGAGGAAGCCGACCCCGGTCATGACGAGGAGTGCGAGGACGAAGACGATGCTTGCTGCGGATACGCGGCCCATTCCTCGGCGCTCGAGGAACTCGACCGCAGGGTTGAGCGCGCACGCGAGGATGACGGCGACGAGGATCCACGTGAGCACCTGCCAGGCGAGATAGAGAAGGATCAAGGTCACCCCGACGAGGACGGCGATCCCGAGGATCGCGAGAACCGTCGCCGGGCGAATCGTGATGACGCGCGACTCAGGTGGGAGGGGGACCTCCTGCGGCGGCGCTTCGGTGGGACTTCCCGGCAGGATCGTCATGCTCGAAGGGAGCTTTCGGACTCGACGATGCCGAGTCCTTCCACGAGCGTGAAGAAGGCGCGCGCGAACGGGGAGTCGCCCGAGCGAGCACGGACGGCGCCCCAGTCGAACTGCTCGCGCAGCGAACGCGCCAGCTCGATGACGGCCTGGAAGTTCGGCTCCTGCTCGGAGAGCGCGAGCAGCTTCGCAACGAGAACGTCGTCGATGGCTGCGACGAGCACTGTTTGCGCGCCCACCTCCATCTGCGTCGCCCGCTCGAAATGCTCGTTTCCGATCGGGCCTCCTGCGGGACAGAAGACGAGATCGACGAGGACGGGGCCGTCGTACGCCTTGAAGAGCCACTCCTCGGGCGGGCGCTCTGTTCGCATGCCCGCCGCGGCCAGCGCCATGAGGGCACGCTCCGCGTCTTCCTCCCGGAGGTAGAAGTCCACGTCGTGGTCGGTGGGCGGACCTCCACGTGCCCACGCAGCGAGGCCGCCTCCGAGCATGAACTCGATCTCCGCGTCGCGCAGTGCCGCCGCCGCCCGCTTCATGGTCGCTACGAGGACGTGCTGATGCTCTCTGGTCTGCGAGGACATGAGACGGTGAGTCCTACCCCCTTTCGGCGTTCGCGGAACGCCGCGTCCGGGTATCACGCGTCCTGTGACGGCAACCATCCGCGTGGCGGCGGCGGGCGACATCCATGCCGGAGAGCCTCTTCGGGAACGCATCGAGCGAGCGTTTGCAGGAGTTGCGCACGAGGCGGATCTCGTCCTGCTCGCCGGAGACTTGACGACACACGGCCTCCCGGAGCAGGCCGAGGTGCTCGCGGACGCCTGCCGAGAGATTCAGGTACCGATCGTGGCCGTGCTCGGAAACCACGATCACCACTCGGGCTACAGCGACGACGTCAGAACCACGCTCGAAGCGGCGGGCGTCATCGTCCTCGAGCGGAGCCACACCATCCTCGAGATCGGCGAGGTCGAGGTCGGCATCGCCGGGACGAAGGGCTTCGTGGGCGGCTTCACCGGCGCCGAGATCGCCGACTTCGGAGAACCTGCGCTAAGGCACGTCTACGCCGAGACAACGCTCGAGGTGGAAGCGCTCGAACGCGGGCTCGAGGAGATCGCCGGCTGCCACAAGACCGTCGTCCTCCTCCACTACGCCCCCGTGCAGGACACGCTGGTGGGAGAGCCGGAGACGATCTGGGCGTTCCTCGGCTCCGGGCGGCTGGCCGGCCCGATCGGAGCCCACCGCCCGGATCTCGTCGTCCACGGTCACGCCCATCACGGCACCGCGCACGGGGCGATCGGCGAGGTGCCCGTGCACAACGTCGCCGTGCAGGTCACCGGGCAGGACTTCGTCGTCTTCGAGCTCTGATCGCCCTCGTGTCTCGGTATCCGCTCGCGCTGCGACGCATACACCGTTACCGGGGTTTGGCGATGCCGGGTGCCGGGAACCGAAACACGCAGACACGCAGACACGGCGTTCACGGACGCCCCCGGCTTGCGCCGCGGAAGAACGCGGGCACCAAGAGCTGCAGCGGGTGGCGGGGGACCCGCCCGCTGCGGCGATTTCGCTGAGCGAGAGCGCTACTGCTCGGCGCTGGTCAGCGACGGCTGCAGGGGCAGCACCATGCCCCGCCGGAAGAGCCGTCCACAAGCTGCGCAGTAGTTGGCGCTCATTCGCTACCTGAGGTCGACACGGAGCTCGCCGACGCCGAGCCCTCGAAATGTGTCAACCGGGGCCTCGCGTGACACTCGACCCCGGTCGAGTGCTCTCATGTCGCCGCTGGCTCACCGCTGCCGACGAGCTCGTCGAGAACCGATCGAAAATCGACCATCGCCTTCCTGAGGTCCTCGGTGCTCTCGCCTTCGCCGTCGTCGGTCTCGAGCATCGCCTGACCATGCCGGTAGCGCTCCGCCACGTCGGGATGATCGACCGCGACATGCACGACGCTGCTGTCCGTGTCGCCGTTCACGGGATACCCACGGTCTTCGAGAACGCGGGCCACCAGTCTCTCCGCCGCGCGAGCGGCGTCCCTCGGGTCGCTCACGAAGCGAGCCTCGGCCTGCTGCCACTCCTCGAGGTACCGCTCACGGGTCGCGCTCGGTAGCTCGCGGATAGCGAGATCCTCGTGCTCCCTCTCGACGTCGGTGAGCCGCTGCTCAGCGTCACGCCGCCCCGACGATGCAACAGCCCGGTCGTATTCCGGCCCGAAGCGCTCCTGCAGATGCGAGCGCCGCCGGCGCTTCGACGCGACCGCCAGGACAGCGAGGACGAGCACGAGTGCCGCCCCCGCAACGATGGCCAGTGTGATCCATTCCCAGGTCTCCAAATCAAGCCTCCTTGGTCAGCAGACGTCTTCCCTCGACCGCAGGACCGGAAACCTGCGAGCGAGGGGCGGGTTCCGACCGACGGTCTGACCCCGCCCCTCGCCTCGTTCGTTAGACGGTCGCGGTCGTCGTTTCCTCCGAGCGGTCCCGCCAGCTGGCGAGCGTCAGCTCGAAGAAACCGTCCCAGTGAGCCGCCACGTCCTCTGCGCAACTCTTGTCCTCGGCGAGATGCTCACGTGCGAGCTCAGCGGTCTGAGTGTCACCCGCGCTGTCGGCGAGTCGGCTGAGGAGCTCGTAGGCCGCCACCTGCGTCTGCGCGAGCAGAAATGCGTCGCGGCCGACCTTGCCTGCCGTGTCCGTGCGGAGGACGTCGCTCACGCCCTTCATGAGCGCCAGCGCCATTCCCTCGATGCGCTTGCGGACCGGCGTCCCTCGATCGAGGTGCTCGAGCCGCTGCTTCAGTCGCTCCACGTGCTGCCGGCTCACCTGGCGATTGCGCTGCAGCACCTCCTTGAGCTTCTGATCGTCGATCGTGCCGATCATCGTGTCGAGGTTGTCGACGACGCTCGACTCGAGCGCATGGGCGTCCTCGACGTAGTCCGCGAGCTTGTCGCGGAGCTTGTCCTGCTCTACCTGGTGCATCAGTCCTCCTCGGTTCGAGTTGCCATATTCGAGGTACCCGTGCTCCGAGGGGCGAAACCCGGACGGCTCTCAGCGAGATGCGGAGCGGAGGAGTCTCAGGCGAGCTCGGTCATCGGCGGTCATCCGCGCCGGACGACGGGTCCACGCCGACTCGTCGCGCATCGTCCCACCCGCGACGGCGCCGTGCGCAAACGCTGACGAAACGAGATGATCCCCTCGATGAGCCGGGTTGCAGCCTCGTCGGCGGCCGTTGCGCTTCGTGAGGTGCTCGGGAACCGGTCGATTCGCCGCGTGGAGATCGCGTGGACCGCGGGGACCGCAGCGGATTGGGCGCTCCTGGTCGTCCTGCTGGTCGTCGCCTACGAGGCCGGCGGAACGCTGGCGGCCGGAATCCTCGGCGCGATCCGGGTCGTGCCTGCCATCGTCGCCGCCCCGTGCAGCGACGCTGGTCGAGCGGTATCGCGGGGACCGGATGCTCACCGCGATCAACCTCGTGCGCGCGGGAGGGGCCGCCGCGATTGCGATCGTCGTCGCCGCCGACCTCCCCGTCGAGGCCACCTACGCGCTCGCGGCGCTCGTCGCCGGCGCCGGATCGCTGGTGCGGCCCATTCAGACAGCCCTCCTCCCTGCATTTGCGCGCACGCCGCGTGAGCTGGTGGCCGCGAACGTGGCTTCGAGCACGGGCGAGGGCATTGGAACGTTCGTCGGTCCTCTCCTGGCCGGACTGCTCGTCGCCGCAACCGGCTCCACCGCGGCGAGCCTGCTCATCGCCGCTGCCTTTGCGGGGGCCGCTGCCGCGGCGACGGGCATCAGCTTCGAGCGCGCGGAAGACGCGCGTGGTGGAATCGGCGCGGATCGCGCGTTGCGCTTTCGCTTCGCGGACGCTCCTCGTGTGTTGCGGCGGTATCCGCACGCCGCCCTGCTCATCGGCAACTTCATCGTCCAGGTTTTCGTTCGCGGGTTGTTGATCACCCTGATCGTCGTCGCTTCGATCGAGCTGCTGGACATGGGCGACACCGGTGTCGGTCTCTTGAACGCGGCGATCGGGCTCGGAGGGCTGCTCGGTGCGCTCGGTGCGCTCGGCCTCGGTGGCGGAACGCACCTCGCACGCGCGTGCATGATCGCGCTCGCCTGCTGGGGGCTGCCGCTGATCCTCATCGGCTGGATTCCCGTGGCCGCCCTGGCGCTCGCGGCGCTCTTCGTCGTCGGCGTGAGCAACGCCGTGCTCGACATCACGGGCTTCACGTTGGTTCAGCGTGGCGTGCGAAACGAGGATCGCGTCGCGATGTTCGCCATCATGGAAGGGCTTTTCGGCATCGGGCTCCTCTTGGGAAGCCTCGCCGCGCCCCTGCTGGTGGCCCTCGTAGGAGTGAGAGCGTCCTTCCTCGTCGCCGGCTCCATCCTTCCGCTGGTCGCGCTTCTGACCTGGCGTCCCGTCGTCCGCGGCGGGCGAAATACCGCCCCCGCCGAGGAGCACCTCGCTCTCCTGCGGCGAAACCCGCTGTTCGTCCCACTGCCGCTGACCGCGCTCGACCGCCTTGCAGAGAACCTCGTGCCGATGTCGTTCGATCCCGGCGACGTGGTGATGCGGAAGGGCGAACCGGGCGACCACTACCTCCTGATCGCAGAAGGCTTCGTCGACGTGAGCAACGATGGACGAGCCCTACGCACCTGTGGGCCCGGCGACGGGGTCGGCGAGATCGCCCTTCTCCGCACGATTCCCCGGACCGCGACGGTCACCGCGCAGACGCATGTTGAGGGCTACTCGATCGACGCGCCGACCTTTCTCTCCGCCGTTGCAGGACCCCTGCAGCCGCCGCGGCGGCGGAGGCAGTCGCGTCCATGCGACTCGAGCACTCGCGCACGGTCAACTAGAGAGTGGCGTCCGGATCCCTCCGGACGCCACTCTCATCTACGTCGTCAAGCCGAGAGCAGTCGGTCGAAGAACGAGCGGTAGCGCTGGAGCGCCACTCGCAGGTCTTCCGTTGAGGCATCGTCTCCCGAGTCCCACTGCGACTCGAGGTTCGTGCGCTCCTGGGAAAACGTCTCGGCGAGTCGCTGCATGAGCTCCGCCACGAGGGAGTCGGCGTCTTTCACCGCTTGCTGCGGTTCATCGACGAAAGCGACCTGCACTTCTTGCCAGCGCGACCGAAAGCGTTCAGCGTCGTCTCCGGCGAAGAGCGGCTCGCGCTCGGCCGACTCGCCTCCGGGATCTTCGGCGACATCCTTTTCGGGGACGAGATCGGCCGTGCTCAGCCGCTCGTCGTCTTCCGGCCTCGTGACCTGATCATCGGTCGTCGCCGCGACGTCCTCAGCGGTCGTCGTGCGTGCCTCCTCGTCCGTCGTGCTGCGCTCGTCGTCAGCCATCTCAGCTCACCTCCCTTACTCGGTCGCCTTCAAGGAGCTCCTCGAACAGCGCGCGGAAGTGCACCATGGCCTGGCGCAGATCCTCCGTCTGACCGTCGCCGTTGGCTTCGTCGTAGCGACGCCAGAGCGCGTGCCCCTCGCGATAGTTCTCGACGACGTCGGGATGGTCGACCGAGACGTCTGCCGCGCGACGCTCGAAGTCGTCGTCCTTCGGATAACCGCGCTCGCCCATGACCTGTTGGACGAGACGGTCGGCGTCTCGAACAGCATCCTCCGGCTCGTCGACGAACCGGGCCTGGACGCCCGCCCACTCGTCGGCATAGCGTGCGCGCGCGTCCCCCGAGAGCGGCGTGATATCGAGCTCGTCGTGCCGCTTCTCGCGGTCCCGGAGCTCGCGCTCCGCATCGCGCTGGTCTCCGGCATCGTCGACCGCGCGGTCGTACTCGGAGCCGAAGCGCTCCTGTAGATGAGACGTCTGCCGCTTCCTCATGGCCATCACCGCGATGAGAAGGACAGCGGCGATCGCAACGACGGCGATCACGATCCAGATCCATGCATCCATCGGTTTCTCCTCTTTCTTTCAGTCGGGCTTTCCACGTGCGAGTACCCGGCGCGACCGGTGGAGAAACGGGCGAGGCTTGCTACAAGGCGAGCTCGCCGATCTGACTCTCGATGAGTTCTCGGTCCTCCGGATCCTCGACGCGTGCAAGCTCCGCGCGGGCGAGCCCGGCCCAGCGCTGCGCCTCGTCCCGCTCCCCCGCTGCAAGGTGTGCGTGTGCCATGCCTTGCTGCGCGCTCGGCAGGTCCCAATCCTCGAAGCCCTCGCCTCCTGCTTCGTTGAGCTCGAGACAGCGGCCGGCGTGCCAGAGCGCGGGCTCGGCGCGACCGAGGGTCGCGTACACGCGCGCGCACTGCCACTCGCCGCGGGCGACGTTCGCGGGGATGCCGATCTGGCTCCACACGTAGCACGAAACGTGAGCCGCGTGGATCATCTCGTTGGTCTCCTCCGAACGCTCGGGGAGCTCGAGGAGCTCCCACACGCGGTTGAAGGTCGAGACCGCGAGCTCTCGTCCGTCGACAGCCGCCATCACGCCGCGACGGTCGGCAGGCCTGCGAGGGCCATCGCGACCTCGTCCTCCGAGTACTCGTGGTCGACGAGCTTGCCGGCGGAGTAGTCGATGTACGCCTGCATGTCGAAGTGGCCATGTCCGCAGAGGTTGAAGAGAATCGCCTCCGACTTCCCCTCCTCGCGGCAGCGGATCGCCTCGTCCATCGCCGCCTTCACCGCATGATTCGCCTCCGGCGCGGGGAGGATGCCTTCGATCCGCGCGAACTCCACCCCGGCCGCGAACACCTCGGTCTGCGTGTAGGCGCGGGCCTCGATCAGGCCGAGCTCCTTCAGGTGGCTCACCAGTGGCGCCATCCCGTGGTACCGCAGACCGCCCGAGTGGAACGGCGGCGGCACGAACGTGGACCCGAGCGTGTGCATCTTCACCAGCGGCGTCAGATGCCCGGTGTCGCCGAAGTCGAAGGCGTAGAGGCCCTTCGTCAGGCTCGGGCACGCAGACGGCTCCACGGCGATCACGCGGAGCTCGCTGCCGTCGCGGAGCGCTCGGCCGATGAAGGGGAACGAGAGGCCGGAGAAGTTCGATCCTCCTCCCGTGCACCCGATCACGAGGTCCGGGTAATCCTCGGCGAGCTCCATCTGGGCGCTCGCCTCCTCGCCGATGACCGTCTGGTGCATGAGCACGTGGTTCAGGACCGACCCGAGGGAGTACTTCGTGTCCTCCCTCGTCGCCGCTGCCTCGACCGCCTCCGAGATCGCCATGCCGAGGCTGCCCGTCGAGTCCGGGTGCTCGGCAAGGATCGCGCGTCCGGAGTTCGTCTCGTTCGAGGGACTGGCCACGACACGGGCGCCGTACGCCTCGATCAGCCCTCTCCGGTACGGCTTCTGGTCGTAGGACACCTTGACCATGTACACCTCGACCTCGAGCCCGAAGACCGCGCCGGCGAACGCGAGCGCCGAGCCCCACTGACCGGCGCCGGTCTCGGTGGTCAGGCGCGTGATGCCCTCCTGCTTCGAGTAGAACGCCTGCGGGACTGCAGTGTTCGGCTTGTGCGAGCCGGCAGGTGAGACGCCCTCGTACTTGTAGTAGATGCGGGCGGGTGTCTCGAGGGCCCTCTCCAGGCGGCGAGCCCGGTAGAGGGGCGTCGGCCGCCACTGGCGATACACCGCTCGCACCTCTTCCGGGATGGTGAGGAAGCGGTCGGTCGCGACCTCCTGCAGGATGATCTGCATCGGGAAGAGCGGGGCGAGGTCGTCGGGCCCGACCGGCTGCCCTGTTCCCGGATGCAGCACCGGCGGTGGCGGCTCCGGGAGATCGGCGACGAGGTTGTACCAGGCCTCGGGCAGGCGGGTCTCCTCGAGGACGTACTTCACCGTGTCGCTCATGCTCTTCTCCCCTCTGTCGGCGGCGGTTGGAGGAGTGTCGCGGACGCCAGGCGACGAGGCAAGCGAGAGGCTCGATGTGGAATTGGCGCGCAGCCGTGAATTTCACATCGAGCCTCTAGTAGGCTCAGCCGCCGATGGCCGTGCTCTCGACGCAGGTGGATCGCACGGCCGACTCCTTCCGAGGGCGTCAGGAGCGCATGGAAGCGCTCGTCTCGGAGCTGCGGGGGCGCACCGCTCTCGTCGCTCAGAGCGGTGGGGAGAAGGCAGTCGAGCGCCACCGCTCGCGCGGGAAGCTGACCGCGCGGGAGCGGGTCGACCGGCTGGTCGACTCGGGAAGCGCGTTCCTCGAGCTGAACGCGCTCGCCGCGTGGGAGCTCTACGGCGGGGACGCACCCGCAGCGGGCATTGTCACCGGAATCGGAGTCGTCGAGGGCCGCCAGTGCGTGATCGTCGCAAACGACGCCACGGTCAAGGGCGGCTCCTACTACCCGCTGACGGTGAAGAAGCATCTCCGGGCGCAGGAGGTCGCGCGGCAGAACCGCCTGCCCTGCCTCTATCTCGTGGACTCGGGCGGCGCGTTCCTTCCGCTCCAGGCCGAGGTGTTCCCCGACCGCGATCACTTCGGGCGCATCTTCTTCAACCAGGCCCGCCTGTCCGCGCTCGGCATCCCACAGATCGCATCGGTCATGGGCTCCTGCACTGCGGGTGGGGCCTACGTTCCGGCGATGTCGGACGAGACGGTGATCGTCCGCGGGACCGGGACGATCTTCATCGGCGGCCCGCCCCTGGTGAAGGCGGCGACTGGCCAGGACGTCACCGCCGAGGAGCTCGGCGGCGCCGACGTTCACGCGCGCCGGTCGGGAGTCGCCGATCACTACGCGACCTCGGACGAGCACGCCCTTGCCATCTGCCGCGAGATCGTGCGACACCTCGACCCCCCACGTCCGAGCCCGTGGGAGCTCGCCGCGCCGGAGCCACCCGAGCTCGATCCGGCTGACCTGTACGGGCTCGTTCCCGAAGACTTCCGTCACGAGCTGAACGTGCGCGAGGTGATCTCCCGCATCGTGGACGGGTCGCGCTTCCACGAGTTCAAGGAGCTGTACGGCGACACGCTCATCTGTGGCTTCGCCCGGATCGAGGGGTTTCCCGTCGCGATTCTCGCCAACCAGGGTGTGCTGTTCGCGGAGTCCTCTCAGAAGGGAGCTCACTTCATCGAGCTCGCCTGCAAGCGGCGGATCCCGCTGGTCTTCCTCCAGAACATCACCGGCTTCATGGTGGGAAAGGAGTACGAGGAGGGCGGAATCGCCCGCGACGGCGCGAAGCTCGTGATGGCGGTCGCGTGTGCGGAGGTGCCCAAGTTCACGGTCGTCGTCGGAGGATCGTTCGGCGCGGGCAACTACGCCATGTGCGGCCGCGCGTACGAGCCGCGCCAGCTCTGGATGTGGCCGAACGCCAGGATCTCGGTCATGGGCGGCGAGCAGGCTGCGACGGTGCTCTCGATGGTCGGCGACAGCGATCCCGAGGAGATCCGCGCGACGTACGAGACGGAAGGAAACCCGTACTACTCGACCGCCCGCTTGTGGGACGACGGGATCATCGACCCACTCGACACGCGTCGGGTACTCGCGCTCGGGCTTGCGGCCGCTGCGAATGCACCGGTGCCGGAGACGACCTTCGGCATCTTCCGCATGTGATCGTCCGCATCCTGATCTGGAGCCTGTACGACTCGAAGACGACGATCGAGGAGCTTCGCGACTCGCTCGCCGAGCTCGAGCCCCCGAGCGTATGGCTCTGGAACGAGGCGGGCGAGCGGTTCGGCGTCGTCGCGTTCGGCGAGGAGCTCCCCGAAGCGGTTGCGCACGTGCGACAGCTGATCGGGAGAGAGCCGGACGTCGCCGATGAGTTCGATGTGCTCGACCGCTGAAAACCGTAAGACCGGGTTCAGGCTGGTGCCTGCGCAGTGGGTGTAGACGGCTGGGATCAGGCTAAAGCCTGACCCCAGCGCAGTGAGTACGGGGGTCAGGCTGGAGTCAGCCCCGTGAGCGGTTGGTGTCGGCCTGCGGTCAGGCTTCAGCCTGACCCCGCCGTGGGGTTCAGCGCCCCGTGCCAGGCATCCAACTCGCCGCGCTCGTCATTCGTGAGCCCGCGGAGCGGTGCGCGCACGTCCTCTTGCACCGGAACGCCCTGACGGCCGAGCAGGCGCTTGAGCGCCGCCTGGCGCGGAAAGCGCTCGACGAACGCGCGCAGCTCGGCGAGACGCGCCGCTCCCTCCGAGCTCGGGTTCCGAACGACAGCGGCGACCTGGCGCGGGAACGCGGACGCGAGCGCAGAGACCGCACCGACCGCTCCGGCCGCCAGGCCGTCATGGATCAGCGCCTCCGGCCCGATGAAGATGTCGAGTTCGGGGAGCAGGTAGCGGGAGAAGCGCTCGAACGGGGTGTCGGACACCTTGAGGCCCGCGAGATTCGGCGCCTCCTCCCGAAGACGCTCGAGCACGGCCGGAACGACCGCGTAGCCACTCGTCGACTCGAACTCGTAGACGTAGAACGGGAGTGGCGCGCACGCCATCGCGGCTGCGAGGAAGTGCACGTACTGCGCTCGCTCGTCGAGCGGGAAGTAGGGCGGGCCGATGACGACGACCGCATCTGCGCCGACCTCGGCTGCGTGCGCGGCGAGAGCGACCGTCTCGGCGGTCGTCTGCGCACCGCATTGGACGGCGACTTGCAGGCGGTTGTCCGCACCCTGCAGGAAGAGATCGGCGGCGAGGCGACGCTCGCGCTCCTCGAGGAGGATTCCCTCACCTGCGGTACCCAGCGCGAGAATGCCATCGAGCCCGGCTTCGACGAAGAAGCCGACGAGCGGCCCGAACGCATCCTCGTCCAGCTCGCTCCCGGAAGCTCGGAGCGGGGTAATCGACGCAGCCAGGGCTCCTCTGAGAACTCGTTTCGGCGCCATCAGCGGCACGGCTCGCCCGCGCGCACGCGCTCGACCGTCGTGGCAATCCGACGCTCGCGCGTCTCGGGGCGCCTTGCTTCCTCGACGCACTCGACGTACTCCCGCCGGTGTGTGAACGACATGCCCGCGAACGCCGACTTGGCCTCCGGCAACTCGGCGAGCGCCGCCCGAAGATCAGGCGGGATGGCGACGGTGCGCGGCTCCGTGTCGAGCTCCATCGTGACCTGAACTCGGTCGGGAGCGTCGACTCCAGTCGCGGCCTTGACGGCGCGGTTGACGACGACGTGCCCCACTCCGTCGTAGACCCCCGGCGACGTCCGCCAGGTGTGACCGCGGATCGTGATCTTGACGGGAGGCCGCGCGCGGCCGAACGCCACCTTCAGATCGAAGGGCACGCGGAACATCGTCGCCGTCCTCCCCGTCCGTTCGAGCTCCACCGTGAAGCGCTTGGCGGCCATCGGCAAACCTTATGGTTTCGACCATGGAGGCACTTCGGGTCGAACGCGACGGCGCCATTCTGCGTGTCACCCTTGCCCGTCCCGGCCGGAGGAACGCCTTCGACGCCACGCTTATCACTGAGCTCACCGAGGCGTTCGCCGACGTCGGAGACACGCGCGCGGTCGTGCTTGCCGGCGACGGCCCCAGCTTCTGTGCCGGCGCGGACGTCGAGTGGCAGCGCTCGGCGATAGACCTCTCCTACGACGAAAACGTCGAGGATGCGATGCGACTCATCCGGATGCTCGAGGCGATCGACGCCTGCCCTGCTCCCGTCGTCTGCCTCGTACACGGGTACGCGCTCGGCGGCGGCTCAGGTCTCGTGGCGTGCGCCGACATCGCCGTCGCTCATCCGGAGGCCGTGTTTGGCTTCACCGAGGTGCGCCTCGGGATCATCCCGGCGGTGATCTCTCCCTTCGTCCTCCCGAAGCTCGGCTCCGCGGCACGCCGGTACTTCCTCACGGGAGAGCGCTTCGGCGCCGACGTCGCACTCCGGATCGGGCTCGTGACCGAGGTCGCCGAGGACACCGACGAGACCGTGTCGGGCCTGGTCGCGGCGCTGCTCTCGGCGGGCCCGGAGGCTCTGCGCGCGGCGAAGCGACTGGTAAGAGAACGGCCGTCAGGGATCGACACTGCGCGGATCGCCGCCGAGCGCCGAACGAGCGACGAGGGCCAGGCGGGCCTGCGCGCGTTCCTGGACAAGCGCCCGCCTCCCTGGCAGGCGCAGTAGCGGTCTACTCCTCCCAGGAGAAGACGACGGAAGTGGCCGATCGCTCGACGGGCCCGTGATACACGGCCTCGACGTTCGTCCCGTCTAGGTACTTGACTACATCGAGTTGGAGGCCCATGATAGGAACATGAAATCAGGCATCGCCGATGGCTACATCCGGGTGAGCCGCAGAGGTGGCCGCGAAGGCGACTCGTTCATCTCGCCTGACGTGCAGCGAGAGAGGATCGCGAACTGGGCGGAAGCCAACAAAATCGAGATCGTCCAGTGGTGGGAGGAGATCGATCAGTCCGGCGCCAAGCTCGAGCGCCCGATGTTCCAGGAGGCGCTTGCTCGCTGCGAACGAGGCGAAACAGGCGGCATCGTCGTCGCCAAGCTTGATCGCTTCGCCCGTTCCGCCGTCGATGCGCTCGATTCGATCCGCCGCCTAAACGCTGCTGAAGCTCGGCTTGTCTCGGTCGAGGACGGCTTCGATGGCTCCACTCCCATGGGTCGCTTTGCCATTGGAATCCTGACCATGATCGCCGAGCTCGAGCTCGAGCGGATCAAGGAGAATTGGTCGACGGCGATCACCCGTGCCGTCGAACGCGGTATCCACATCTCCTCACGTCCGCCAACGGGTTATGCGCGCGACGAGAACAAGCGACTCGTTGCCGTCGAGCCTGCAGCATCTGCCGTCAAAGACGTCTTCCGTCAGCGGGCGTTGGGCAGGTCATGGGCGGAGCTCGCCGACTACCTGGAAGCCGAAGGTGTTCCGACACCACGGGGCAATGCTCACTGGTCGAAGACCGGTGTCTCGGGTCTCATCAAGAACCCGGCCTACCTCGGGCAGGCTCGAGGTGGAAGCGTCGTCAATGATGATGCTCATGAGGCGCTCGTCACGCGTGCGGAGTTCGATGCGGCGCAGTCGGTGACGAAGTCACTCTTGAAGCCACGCGATGGCTCTCTCGCCGAGAAGGCGATGCTTGGAGGACTCGCACGCTGTGCGGCCTGTGGGCACACGCTCAAGATCACCGGTAACACCGATCGCAAGAGCGGTGAGCGCTACCCGATGTACTACTGCACCGGTCGCTATGCGTCGGGTCAATGTCCAGCGCGTGCGAACGTCCGCTCGTCGCTTCTCGACGCACACGTCGAAGCGCAGGTGCTCGAGGCGCTTCAGGAAGAGGATGGACTTCTCGCCCAAGCCGTCGATGCCTCAGAGGCCCTCGATGCGGCGTCCCGCGCCGTCGCCGAAGCTGACCACGAGCTCGACCTCTTTCTCACCAACCCGAAACTGATGGCCATGGTCGGGGAGGAGAAGTTCCTCGAGGGGGTCGATGCGCGCCAGCGTGCGCTCGATGAGGCGCGCGAAGCCTTCGCCGAGCTACGCAACCAAAGCGCTCTTGCCGACGAGCTCGCGGACGGTGATCTCCTGAAGGCGTGGCCGAGCCTGACCACACAGGAGAAGCGTCGTCTCCTGCATGGTCTTCTCGATCGTGTGGTCGTCACGCGGGCACGCGGGCGTGGCAAGAACGCCAATCCCGTGCGGGAGCGGGCGCAAATCGTCCTGCGCGGAAACGTCCTTTTGGGCGACAACCCGGACGGCACCGTGGCGTAGTCTCGAGTCGGACCTAGGCTCTGCGCTCGATCAGTTCCACACGATATGAGTCAGGATCTCTAACGAAACAAATGCGCGAGCTCCCCTCCGAGACCTGATACGGAGGTCGTTCCGGTTCTATCCCGTGGGCATCCTTGAGTGCCGCGAGCGTTCCATCGAGGTCGTCGACCGCAATCGCGATGTGCCCGTACGCCGTTCCCAGCTCGTAGGAGCGCCCGTCGTGGTTGTAGGTCAACTCGAGGACGTTCTCGGCGCCGCCGAGCGAGAAAAAATAGTTCGTCGCCTCGCGCTCGCCGTTTCTGACGATGCAACGATCCAGAAGGCGATCTCCGCAGGCAATCCGAACAGCCACGCGGTACTCGGATTCGCCTCGAACTCCGTCTCCACGAACTCGGCTCGAAACGTGTCGGCAGCGCCGTGAGCCACCGCTACGGCAGCGACGACCAAGAGTGCGGGCGCTGTTGCCCGGGCATCGTCTCGCACCTGCTCGAACGCGGCCCGACGTAGCAACAGCACCCCGGCGATCGCTCCGGTGGGCCACCTCGCGGCACGAGACGTCGTCATCGAAGAACGCGAGCGCGCCAAAGGATCGCGGTCGCGAGGGCCGTCCAACCCAATCCGGGGATCGGATTCGTCGGCGTGAGCCAGAAGGTTGCGAGAGCCGAGAGCGGAAGTATCGGAGCAATCCAGGCAGGCACGACACGGCGGCGAACGAGAACGGTCGCGAAGGCGACCAGGCTTACGAACGTCCCCAGCGTCGCCCCCGCCTGGATCGCGCCGCCGGCGCCGATAGACGCTTCCTCGAACTGCTGCTCGTAGGAGTCCCAGCGGAAGCGCCAGAACTGAAGCGCTGTCCCGACGATCAGAGCCGCGAGCGAACCGGCGCTTGCCGTAAAGCCGATCGTGCCAAACCGCCCCAGGTGCGGTACCGACCGGTAGAGCCGCACGACGGCAACGAGGAAGAGGATGAGCGGAACGACGAGGAACTTGCCCGAGTCCATCCAGGTCAGGCCGAGGACGATCTCCTGCTCGTTCTCCGCGGTTCGGCCGTGCGCGAGACGCTGATGCCACCAGATGATCAGCCATGAGATACCCGCAGCCGCCGAGGCGACCGCCGCAGCGGTGCGGACACTCGTCACAGCGCGATGCTATTCAGCCGATCCTCGGCAGGGCGCGTATGTCTACCCTCGCCTGGGCCAGCGTCCTGTCGCCTGAGCCTCCGTGCAAGCTGTCACAGTTCGAGACGGAGGTCGCGGTCGCGCGTACGGTTGCGCGTGCGAGATTCCAGTCCGATGGCGAGTCTGCGGGGCGCGCGTGCGCCGGAGCTCGGGTTGCTCGAGCTGTGTGCGTGCCAGCCTAATGGCGGTTCGCTGAGGGCGATGTCGGCCCGCATGACCTCTATGCGACGCAGAGGCCTTCCCCTGGCTACGCAGGGGCCGGAGTTTCCTCCAGTCTCGAAGGTACCCCATCAAGGCTTCAGCTTGAGAGGGCGTTGGGTTAAAGAACAGCCGTAGGTCAGATTTGGGTCAGATTTCACTGACCCAATGTGCTCGATATCGACCAAGCTTCACCTCGCAAACCGACGCTTCTATGTTGTCAAGGGCAGCCTCGGGATCTCGCGCAGGGTGGCGACGAGACGCGCATGTATGCTGCGTCCAGGAGGGAGATTGGTGAATCCGCTCGCCGTGATGGTCGATCTGGGCTGGCCCTGGTGGGTCACCACGATTGTCGCGTGCGCCCTGGTCCTCGCCGCTGTCCTGGTTCTCCTCCGGGGCAGGCGAGCGGAGCTTCGAGGGGCGATGGTGCCGCTCATAGTCTTCGGCATCGGGGCCGCGGTCATTGCTCCGTTCGTCATGTCCGATTCAGACGAGGAAGCAGGCGCCATGGGCAGCGTGCCGGGCATGTCGGCGGCGGAACAGGAGTCAATGGGGGGCGGGTCAACGACGACGTTGGGGACCGAGACACCGTTGGTGACGAAGAAGCTGCCGTTCACGTTCTTCTTCACGCGCTACGAATTGCTCGGCGACCCCAATAACCCGCATACCATCCGGTACCACTCCGACGGCACTCCCCTCGCGAAGAGCCCCGACGGGTCGACCATCACGATGTCGGGCAGAGGTGGCTGGGATCCGTACAGCGGCCGTGCCGCCGGCGGAGGCTCGTACGTCATCACAGAACCCGCGGGCGCGATCGCGGCCAAAGGCACTTGGCGGCCGACGAGCTTCATCTCGTTCCACCAGTTCGCGGGGTGGTATGGCTTCCGCATCCGGGAAACGGGTTGGCAAGGGCCACGGGGATCTCCCACGTTCGCGGGCTTTCTGAAGCTCCGCGTCGAGCTCCGGGGCTATGGCAGCAGCACCCTCACTGCCTGGTGCGCGATGGACGAGGCACAAAAGGCGATGCACCGGGCGGACGACGGCATCACGCTCGTCGGGCCACGCCTCCGGTTCACGAACTTCGACGCGAACGTTGGGGGGGATGGCGTTATGTTCTACGGGCCCGGGGCATCAGGCTGATGTGACCACCGAGAGTGGAATGACGTAAGCCTCCACTGCTGCCTGCTTTCCCTTGAGCTCGAGCTCACGCCGCTCCGCACCGGGATAGAGGTCCAGCACCGCCGCATACGTCTCGGCGTCGACGAGGATCTCACCGGCGCCGGCAACGGCAGTCAAGCGCGCCGACGTGTTCGTCACGTCGCCGAGCGCGGTGAAGTCCTTGTAGCCGCCGCCGCCGACGTTCCCGACGAACTCCTCGCCGGTCGCGATGCCGATTCCGACCTCTAGCCACGGCCCCTCCTCGGTGCCGTACCCGATCAACATCAGCAGGGCACACCCGCCCTCGACCGCCTTGCTCCGGTACTTCTTTCCGGCCAGCCCCGGTACATACAGGCCCATGACATTGTCGCCCTCGACCTGCCCGAGCAGACCTCCCCGCGGGAGGAGCGCGGACGAGGCCGTCTCGTAGAAGCGGTTCATCAATGTCGGCACCTCGGCCGGCGAGATCCCCTCCGTCAAGCTGGTGTAGCCGCGCACGTCGGCGAAGAGCACGCTGACGGGGACGACGGCCCCGCCCTTCGGTGCCCACTCAATTCACCTGGCGCAGATACTCGGGTTCTTGGCCGAGGGCGAGTAGCCGATCCACTTCAACGTGCCCGCGACCGGACCCTTGAACGGCGCGTTGCAGAACTTGCAGCGCCAGGGGCTCGGCATCAGGGCGAAGAAGCGCCGGTACGCGCGCTGCATCCCGGAGAGCGGGCTATCGCCGCGGAGGATCCCCTCCCACCGCGGGTGCATGTGCTCGATCCCGGGCGCAATCTCCGGTCGATCCCGTCGAAGCTTCATCTCATCCTCCTCCGTTCTATCCGACCAGACGGAGAAGCTCTCCGCCAGCGTTGCTCGTTCCGCCGTGGGTGATGTGGACGGCGCCGTAGCCCATACTGCAGCCATGGGTCGCCGCGTCGTTATCATCGCATTTGGTGGCCGTCGGCGTCGCCACGAGCGCCGTTACCAGGCGCGCAACGCCTCCGCCGGGCGTTACTGCGACAACATGCTTCACGCCGCGGCGCCCTCCCGCTTCCCTCATCGCGCGTGGGACTCCGAAGGGGGCCGACGGGGGTCGTTCCTCCGTCAGCCCAGGGTGCCCGCTGTCGGCGCGATGAGCGCGGCCGGGGGTGCGAAGTCCGAGCCCCTTTCGCGCCCCCTTCAACGGCGCAACACGTCTTTTCAAGCCAAAAACTGTCAGTGAGCTCGGCCGGGGGCGCGAAAGTTCGAGCCCCCTTCGCGCCCCTTTGAAGCCCGGAATGGCTGTATTCAAGCCAAAAACAGACGGGGGCGCGAGAATCTCCTTTTTGGGTGCGAAAGGCTCGGCTTCTGCCTCGCCCGTCACGACGACTGACCATAAAGCGCCTCGGGCGAAGGGGGTCGACGCGATGATGACCAATGGCGTTACCGATCGCCGACCTAGCGGAAGCGAGGGCGATGAGGATCACGAAGAGCTGCCCACGATGCCGTGCACCTACCCCATCGCCCGTCGCGCCGACCGACCACCGAGCGCCTCGGGCGGGGTCGGACACAAAGACACGTACGACCGCCGCCTCTTGAAGCGGGTCAGATCAGATCTTGGCTAGCGCGAGCCGGAACCTGCCTTCGCTAGCTGAAAGGCACCCCACCCTGCGCCTCCGGCGCATCTCCAGTGCGAAGTTCCGCGCCTCGCATGCGGCGATTTGAGTGCTCGCAAATCCAATGCAATCGGTAGCGGATAGGCAGCACTCCATCCCGGGACTCGCGCTCAATTCTCCGGGTACAGAGGGCGAGCACCGACACCGCAGCGACCATGCGGTCGCGGAGGACGAAGAGCCGCTTTGCTCCTCTGCGTGGACGCCGCGAAAGTCCCCTGCGAAGATCCGCCAATGATCGTCTGCGCCTCGTGCGGCGAGGAGAACCCCGAGCGCGCACGCTTCTGCCTCTCGTGCGGGCAGCCGCTCGTCGTCGACACTCCTGCCAGGGAGGAGCGCAAGGTCGTGTCCGTGCTCTTTGTCGACCTCGTAGGGTTCACGAGCCAGTCGGATCGCGCCGACCCCGAGGACGTGCGGGCAACCTTGCGCCCGTACCACGAGCGCGTGAAGGCCGACATCGAGCGCTTCGGCGGGACGGTGGAGAAGTTCATCGGCGACGCGGTGATGGCCGTGTTCGGCGCACCCGTTGCGCACGAGGACGACGCCGAGCGCGCGGTTCGAGCCGCGCTCCGGATCCTGGACACGATCGAGGAACTGCGCTCCGAGGGGCTCGAGATCTCGGTCCGTGGTGCGGTGACCACGGGTGAAGCGGTCGTCGCGCTCGGGGCGCGTCCCGAGCGCGGGGAGGGCATGGTCACCGGTGACGTCGTCAACATCGCGGCTCGGCTGCAGTCGGCGGCACCGATCGGAGGCGTGCTCGTCGACGAGTCGACCATGCGCTCGACCGAGAGCGCGATTACGTTCGAGTCGCTCGCCGATGTCGCTGCGAAGGGGAAGGCGGAGCCGATCGCAGTCTGGCGCGCGCTCCAGGCGCGCAGCCGTGTCGGTCAGCCTGAGACCGCGACCGAGACGCCGTTCGTCGGCCGCGACCACGAGCGCACGCTTCTCCTCGCGACGTTCCTTCGTGCGGAGCGCGAGTCGTCCGTACAGCTCGTCACCGTCATCGGCGAGCCCGGAATCGGGAAGAGCCGTCTCGTCACGGAGCTCCGCGCCACGCTCGACGAGCGGCCCGATCTCATCTCGTGGCGCCATGGCCGCTGCCTGGCGTACGGCGAGGGCATCACCTTCTGGGCACTCGGCGAGGTCGTCAAAGCGGAGGCTGGGATACTGGAGTCTGACGATCAGAACGTCACAGGGGCAAAGCTCGACGAAACCATTGCGGCCCTCTTCTCCGATGAGTCGGAACGTGCCTGGTTCGGCTCGCGGCTCGGGCC
>Ga0208612_1000147_pt1 | contig 38780 bp, 33 predicted proteins | sample AntDryMetagUQ889_FD_188089 | JGI IMG/M metagenome (GOLD analysis project Ga0208612, IMG submission 188089) | Polar desert microbial communities from Antarctic Dry Valleys - UQ889 (SPAdes) | ecosystem: Environmental > Terrestrial > Soil > Desert | place: Antarctic Dry Valleys | collected 2008-12-31 | reverse complement strand
TGAGACACCGCTTCTCGGCGAGCCCCGAGGAATTCGCAGCGACGAGTGGGCGGTGGTGACGCCGCTGTTTCAGGTTGCGGTGAACAACGACTTCCAGGTGACGAACGCGACGTCGTTTTACGGAGAGACCCTCCACACCTTCATCGGGCTACCGCTCCTGAACTGGGGGCTGCTCTTCAAGCCGCTCGTCTGGCCGTTCTTCGCGGTCTCGCCAGATTTTGCCTACAGCTTCTTCTGGGCGGCGAACATCGCGCTCATGCTCGTCGGCTGGTCGCTCCTGCTCAGGGTTCTGGGCTTCAGTCGAACGGCAGCCGCGCTCTGCTCGCTCATTCTCTACTTCTCGCCGATCGTGCAGGCGTGGTCGGGCGCGGGCCCCCAGCTTGCGTTCTTCCCCTGGATCATGCTGGCGCTCTTGTGCATACGGTCGAAGGTGCGACTCGCGATCGCGCTTGCCCTGCTCATCCCGGTGTGGTGGGTGAGCATGTTCTACCCGCCGGGAATACCGCCGCTTGTCTTCCTGGCAGTCGCCATCTGCCTCGCATTCCGCACGGATGTCTTCGCCTGGCGCCGTCTTTCGAGCGCGCTCGCCGGCTCGGCTGTGGGTGTGGGAATCACGCTCGCGTACTTCGCGCCGGTCTTTCGCTCCTACTCGGAGTCCGTGTATCCCGGAAGTCGTTGGGTTACAGGCGGCCGGCTGCCGGAATGGCAGGTCGCATCTCAGTTTCTGCCCTCGACCACCACTGAGAAGTTCAACCACCTGGTATCCGCGAACATCTGTGAGGCGGCGACCATCGCCACCTGGCTGCCACTTCTCGCTCTCTGCGTCATCGACTTTCGGGAGGTCGTCCGTCGTCGCCGCACAGATCGTCGTTTGACGCGAGACCTGCGCGCGCTGGTGGTGCTGGTCGCCGCCTGGGCGCTGATCACCGCCTGGCAGGTTCTCTCCGTTTCGCCGCTCAGCTACCTGCTCGGTCTCGGCCTCGGAAACGAGCGGCGGACGCTCTTCGCCACCGGCGCCTTGCTGGTCATCGCGTCCGGCTACGCGGTCGACCGCCTCCCCATTCGGATCACTCCACTTCGGCTGGCCGCGTTCGCCTCGATCGTCGTCGTCGCCTGGCTGGCGGCGTCGTACGACTTGCAGCCCACGGACGAGCTGGTCTTCCGCGACGAGCTGGTCGTCCTGATCCCGCTGGCAGCGCTCGCTGCCCTCGTGGTCGCTGCCAGAAGACAGGCGGCGCCCATGTGGCGGAGCGCGGTCTTTCTGGTGGCGCTGCTTCCGACCGTGATCGGCTGGGGTCTCTTCAATCCCCTGCAAAGCACGGAGGTCATGTTCCGCAAGCCCGACACCGAGTTCACGAGGGAGCTCGACGCTCTGGTGGCCACCCGTCCGGATGGCGCGATCGCGGTCAGCGGGGTCACCGGGGCGGTGCTGAACGGCGTCGGCTATCGGTCGGTGACCCATGTCATCGTGGCTCCGAGCCCCGAGGTTTTTCGCCCATATTTTCCGGAGGCGAGCGAAGAGGTTCTCAACGAGGTCTTCAACCGCTACGCCCACGTCGCACTGACGACGGAGCCTCACGCAGGCCTGCCCGCGCCCGACCTCATCTACCTGCCGATCGAGCGCATGGCGGCCTTTGCCGCAACGAGACCTTGATCGGACTCGACTGATGCCTCTACGTCTGCGCGCAGTCCGCGGTGCGGACATCCGCTGTCGTCTCGGCGTCGACGACGCCGACCTCGCCGTCCGTCTGCCAGAGCACGAGCCCGGCGGCCGTGCCGGTGGCAAGTCGTCGTCCGGTGAGCTCGATGCCCGGCTGCGTATAGACGAAGTCCGCGACGAGCGGCGCTCCGTCCTCGAAGACCAGCCGTCCGCTCTCGACCTCGACACGCTCGAGCGGAATCCCGTCCGGGATCGAGTCGCCGATGTAGACGGCGCGGTCCACCGTGACGTTGAAGAACTCGGTCGCGAACAACGCATGACGCGTGAGGCTCGAGGCAGGGCAGGCCACGGACTCGATGTAGAGCTTCGTGACGCGTGCCTCGTCCGGGAGGAGCGCGTCGATCCACGCCGGCTCGAGCCCGCCTTCGAGAACCGCGTTCTCCGGGGCATCGATCATTCGTTCCCAGGCGAGGACGGCAGTGGCCGCGAACACTCCGAGCACCGCGACGGGGAGGATCAGGCGAAAGCGAGGGGGGACGAGAAAACCCAGGAGGAGAAGGCCGACGACGAACACCGCGAGCAACGCTCGGCCCGAGATAGCTCCCGGCCCTGCGGTCTGGCTCTCGAGCCAGACCCAGAGCGCTCCTGGCACCGTGTCGATCCCGGCCTCGTTCGCGAGCTGGCCGAACGGCAGGATCGCAGGCAGCGCGAGCGCGACGACGACGCCGGTCGCCGTCGCGACGAGGGGGCGGGGCAGGCCGCGGGCGAGCCACGCGACGAACGCGATGAGCCAGAGCGGGATGTAGTAGAACGCGTAGCGGTCGTGCAGCCGGTCGTACGCGTACGGCGTGCTGTTGAAAGCCGCGACCACCAGAAGCCCAACCGTGTTGGCCGAGAGGAAGAGCGCGGCGAAGGCGGCTGCCGGCTCGGAGCCGCCGCGGCCCTCACGCATCAGGCTCCAGAGGACGATCGGCGCAACTGCGACCGGAATGACCGCGAGGTAGATCTCGAAGTCGGCGAGGTGGTACACGAACCACTTCGCCACCTGGAGCGGGTCGTAGCCGCGCCAAAGCTCCCAGTAGGCTCCGAAGGACTCCCTCGGGGAGCTGCCGGACACGAGGCGGCTCGAAAGGAGGATGACGGCAAGCACGAGCGGCACGGCGCTCGGCCAGAGCCGGACGAGGTCCGCGCGCGTCCGCGGCCGCGTCGCGGGCAGGATCAGCCAGACCAGGGCGAGCCCCAGCAGCCAGGTCACGTAGAGCGCGCCGAACTGCGGACGGGTCAGGAACGCGGCCGCCACCGCGGCCAGGAGTGCGAGCTGGCGGCCGGTGGTCGGGCGCTCGAGCGCCAGCATGATCGCGTAGAGCGCCCACGCGGCCGTGAAGAAGGAGAGGCTCTCCGTCATCACGGTCGCGATTGAGATCGACGAGGGGATCGCGATCGAGAGCGTGGCCGCGAGAACCGCCCACCACTCGGAGACCAATCGCCGGGCGAGCAGGTAGACGGGAATCGCCGTCAAGGCGAAGAAGAGCGCGTTCGCTGCCTTGAACACGTCGTACGCCTCGGCGAGGCCGGAGGTGAACAGGAGGATTCCTGCGAGAACGAGCGCGTACAGCGGCCCGTACCCGTATTCGCCGCCTCGTAGGGAGAGACCTTCGCCTTCGACGAGCGACGAGCCGGCGATCGCGTAGCGAACCTCGTCGGGGTGCACACGCGGAACGTCGACGAGCGACGCGAGCGCGGTGTAGACGACGAACGCGAGGAGGATCGTGGCGGCCAGGGCCAGCTCCGGCCCACGTCTTCCCCACGACGGCATCGGCGCGATGCTACCCCCGCGCCGGGACGCCTCCCCGTCGGCCGCTGTGGAACGATCGACGCTGACTTTTCACACTTACAGTGCCAGGCACTGTTAAGACCGCCGCTCCGCCGACTGTCGTTGGCGCCGGCCACCGGCGGTGCCTCGGATCCGGCCGCCTCGCTAAGGTCCGACCCCGTGGCCGCGAAGCGTGCGCTCATCATCGGCATCGCCGGGCAAGACGGCTCGCTGCTCTCCGAGCTCCTGCTCTCCGAGGGCTACGAGGTCATCGGTGTCGTCCGGCAGCCGACGTCGACGCGGTTCGAGAACCTGGAAGCGATCCGCGGACGGATCGAGCTGCAACAGGCGGACGTCCTCAGCGAGCTCTCGCTCGTGGACGTGCTGTCGGCGTCGCAGCCGCATGAGGTGTACAACCTCGCGTCGCCGTCCTTCGTCCCGATGTCCTGGAAGCAGCCGGTGCTCACTGCCGAGTTCGCCGCGGTCGGCGTCACCGCGCTGCTAGAGGCGATCCGGCGCGTCGACGACGGTATCCGCTTCTACCAGGCGTCCTCCAGCGAGATCTTCGGCGAGTCGCGAGAAGTGCCCCAGACGGAGGAGACGCCGCTGGCGCCGGTGACGCCCTACGGAGTCGCCAAGGCGTACGGACACTTCATCACGCGCAGCTATCGCCGCCGCTACGAGCTCTTCGCGTCGTCGGGGATCCTCTACAACCACGAGTCGCCGCGGCGCCCGCTCGACTTCGTCACCCGGAAGGTCTCCCACGCGGCCGCCGCCATCAGCCTCGGGCTCAAGAGCGAGGTACTGCTCGGCAACCTCGACGCCCGTCGCGACTGGGGTTACGCGGGCGACTACGTGCGCGCGATGTGGCTCGTCCTCCAGCAGGACGAGGCCGACGACTTCGTGATCGCGAGCGGGGAGACCCACAGCGTGCGGGAGCTGGCTGCGGCCGCCTTCGCGCACGTCGGGCTCGACTGGGAGGATCACGTGCGCGTGGACGACACCCTGATCCGCGGCAAGGCGGAGCTCCACGACATCGTCGGCGACGCGTCGAAGGCGCGCGAACGGCTCGGCTGGTCGCCGCGCGTCGACTTCGAGGGCCTCGTCCAGCTCCTCGTCGATGCGGACGTCGAGCGCCTCCGCTCCCGGCTCGAGCCGGTCGAGACACTCGCAGACATCTAGGTTCGGTGTCGCGGCTTCCAGTTTTGCGCCGACGAGTTGCCCGGCCGCTCCGCCGCGCCGCCGTCGGCTTTCGGACGCGTCGCTGGCCCGCGCACTCACGGCTCTTTCTCGCCTACGACGTGGAGGGCTGGGTGCTCGAGTACGAGGCACGCCAGCTCGAGCGGAGTGCACGGGCGCTCGGCGTCGCGATAGGCCCGGGCGGTTGGGTGAAGGGAGTGGACCGGCAGTCGATCTTCCACCTGAGCCAGTTCACGCTTCTGCTGCACGACTTCGAGCGGCGGGAGAACCGGCTCGGCTTCGCCTATTTTCACGGCCGTCCGGGCACGCCGGGCATGCCCGAGTTCGACGCCTGCTTCGAGACCCTTCGCCGACGGCACGCGGAGATCGACCGCGTGCAGGTGACGTCGAGGGCGATGCAGGAGCTGATTTTGGAGACCGGGATCGCCGCGGAGAAGCTGCACCGAATCCCGATCGGGATCGACACCGGAGTCTTCCGTCCCCGCACACCGCGGAGTCGCTCCGATGCCCGCCGCGCGCTCGGGCTCCCCGAGTCCGCGTTCGTCGTGGGCTCCTTCCAGAAGGACGGCGTCGGTTGGGGGGACGGGCTCGAACCGAAGCTGATCAAGGGCCCGGACGTGCTGCTCGCGGTCGCTGAGCGTCTGCACGAACGAGTGCCCGAGCTGGTGGTGCTCCTCACAGGCCCCTCGCGTGGGTACGTGCAAGCCGGGCTGGAGCGGCTTGAAATCCCGTATCGGCACGCGCTTCTTCCCTCCGTCGACGCCGTCTCGCAGGCGTACGAGGCCATCGATGTCTGCCTCGTCACCTCGCGCGACGAAGGCGGCCCGCGCGCGGTTCTCGAGTCGATGGCGACCGAGGTGCCGCTCGTGACGACGCGAGTCGGGCAGGCGCTCGATCTCGTGCGGCATGGGGAGAATGGCTGGATCGTGGACGTCGAGGACGTGGACGGGCTCGTCGAATGGACGGCCCACGTCGCGGGAGCACCGACCGGGGAGCTCGCCGGTGTTCTCGAGGCCGGGCGGATCACGGCCGACGAGAATGCTTACGAGGCGCTCCGTCCTCGCTGGCGCGAGCTCTTCCGCGGATTCGTCGCGACGACCGAGCTCGGCGGGTGAGGGAGTGGACGTAGGCCGCCCGCGGATCTCGCGTTACACCCGGGCCGGCACGCGCTGGGCACGGCTGCTGACCGCAGGCAAGACCGCTCCGGGAACCCGAGTCTTCTACGGCCATGATCTCGTACCGGGGCCGGGCGAGCGGGCAGCGGGCGGAACAGCGAAGGCGCAGAAGCTGAACGAGCGGTTTCCGAACAGCCCGCTCGATTTCTCGCTTCTCTACCTCGGCTCCACCTGGCTCCCACGCGACCTCCGACCGCTGCTTCGTCTCGCGCGACGTCGTCGGATTCCCGTCGTCGTGAACCAGGACGGCGTCGGCTATCCGGGCTGGGCGGGGAACCGCACGGAGGCGGTCAACCGGCCGCTCCGTCGATCGCTGCACGCGGCCGACCACGTCCTCTATCAGAGCGAGTTCTCGAAGCGATCGGCCGATCGCTTCCTCGGCGAGCGACGTGGATCGTGGGAAGTGCTGCCGAACGCGGTCGACGTCGGCCATTTCTCGCCCACGGGGAGCTCGCCCACCGGTGGTCCGGTGCTTCTCCTGGGTGGCGACCAGACCCAGGCGTATCGACTCGAGCTTGCGCTGAAGACGCTCGCCGCGCTCCTGGCACAGCACCCCGATGCCCGCCTGCTCGTGACGGGCCGGCTCGTCTCACCCGTGGAGCCGCTCGTTGGCGAGCTCGGCCTTCGCGATCGGGTCGAGCTCGTGGGCGACTACGCTCAACGCGACGCGCCGGCGGTCTTCCGCCGCGCACATCTGCTTCTACACACCAAGGTTCTCGACCCGTGCCCGACGCTGGTGCTGGAGGCGATGGCGACCGGGCTTCCTGTTGTCTACCCGGCGAGCGGCGGGACGGTCGAGCTCGTCGGCGACGTGGGCGGGGTCGGCGTGCCTCATCCGGAGTCCTGGGAACGAGACGAGCCGCCCGCGCCCGAGGCGCTCGCGGAAGCGGTCGATCTCGTGCTCGCCGATCTCGCCGGATACGCGGCGAGAGCGAGGGCCAGGGCGGTCGAGCGCTACTCGCTCGACCCCTGGCTCGACCGTCACTCCGCGCTGTTCTCGGAGCTCGTCTCGCGGTAGCCGCGGACGCGGCCGCGGAGTGTCGCCGCCTGGAAGCGAGCACGCTCGCGGTCACGGTGCGCGAGGGAGACGAGAACGCCCCCCACCGGCCGGATCAGCATGCGCCCCCGCGTCCCGAGCGAGTAGCGGTGCTTGCGGAGCAGGTAGCCGATGCTGGCTCCGTCTCGATAGGCCGTGTCCTCACCGCTCTCGTCGTGACGAACCGTGAGCGAGGGGTCGTACCGGATTCGGGCCCCGCCTCGCACAGCGCGAATGAGGTAGTCGATCTCCTCGCCCGAGGCCCAGGGCTCGCCCGAGCCTAGCCCGAGGCGTTCGTCGAACGCTCCCACCCGCTCCACGACCTCCCGCCGCAGGAAGATCGTGTACGAGATCGCGCGGTTCCAGAGGTTGTGGTCGGTGAGAACGGCCGGGTCGCGCTTCCACGAGGGCGAGGAGCGCCCGCCACGGTCGACGCTGCGCGCGGCTACGCCATCGAGGGTCGGATCGTTCGCGAGCAGGCTGCCGACGTGAGTGAGGAGGCCCTGCTCGTAGGTGCAGTCGTCGTCCGGAAACGCGACGACGTCGGCGGTCACATGGGCGAGACCTACGTTGCGGGCGCGTGAGAGCCCGGGAGCGGAGCGAAGATGGAGGACATCCAGCCCGGTGGCCTCGACGACCGCGTCGAGTCGGTCATCGGGGTTCTGGTCGACGAGGATCAGTCGAAAGCGCTGGTGCGTCTGGAACTCGAGTGCGGTCAGGAAGTGCTCGAGCTCCCGCACCCGTCCGACCGTCGCGACGACGAGGTCGAACGACGGAAGCTCCTCGTGCACGCGCCTTAGGCTACGGGACGTCCGTGCCCGCCGCCCCCCTCGTGTCCGTGCTCCTCGCCGTCTCGAACGGCGAGCGGTACCTGCGGGCCGCCCTCGCGAGCATCCTGCGCCAGACCGTTACCGACCTCGAGCTGGTCGTGGTGGACGACGGCTCGACGGACGAGACCGGGAACATCCTTGCCGCCGTCGACGATCCGCGGCTGCTCGTGCTCCGGAACGAGGCGCGACTGGGTCTTGCGGCGTCGCTCAACCGCGGGCTCGACGGGGCTCGCGGACGTTACGTCGCCCGGCTCGATGCGGACGATGTCGCCCTTCCGCTTCGGCTGGAGCGACAGCTCCAGCGCATGGTCTCCGGCTCCTCGATCGCGGTTGTCGGCAGCGCAGTCCTCGACATCGACGCGTCCGGCCGTCCCGGGGCTCTTCATCTGATGCCGTCCGACCCGGTGGCCGTGCGCTGGGCCGCGCTTTTCAGCTCCCCGTTCTTCCATCCGAGCGTGCTCGTCGAGCGCGCAGTGCTCGAGCGGCACGGGCTGCGCTACGACTCCGAGTACCTCGAGAGCGAGGACTACGACCTGTGGACGCGTCTGCTGATGCACGCCGAGGGCGACAATCTGCCCGAGCCGCTCGTGCTCTATCGCGTGCATCCGGGCCAGGCCTCGCGGGCGCACGGTGAACTTCAGCGGACGTTCCAGGAGCGCGTGTCGCTGCGCGAGATCGGGCGGGTCGCCCCGGAGCTGGAGGCCGACCGGGCAGAGCTCGCACGGCGTGTCGGCGCGGGTCTCCCGATCGACGGCGAGCGGCTCGAGGACGCGGCTACGGCCTACGTCGACCTCCTGCACGCCTTCGAGCTGACCGTGCAGCAGTCCGTTGCAAGGTCGAAGCCTGCTCGCGAGGTGGCGAGCCGGGCGCTGGCGCGCCTCGCGCTTCAGGCATCGGGCCGCGTCCGCGGCACCTTGCTGCGCCGGGCCGTCACTCTGGATCCGCTGCTTACGACGCATGCGGCGATCCGGCGCACGCGACGGCTGGCATCCGGCCGAAGCGCTCGAGTCGAAGCGACCGCCTGGTTGAGCGACCTGCGCGAGGGGGAGACCTTGCAACAGACTGTTACAAGGAGCTTCGAGACGGGTGAGACGGAGTCGCGCGCGATCCGCGTGGCCGCGGTGTTTCCCGAGCCGACGCCGTACCGCGCGCCGCTGCTCGACCGCGTCGCCGTGCAGCCCGACGTCGACCTGACCGTGATCTACGCCGCGGAGACGGTCGCCGGGAGAACGTGGCGCATCGATCACCGGCACCGGGCCGTGTTCCTCCGTGGCGCGCGCGTGCCCGGCGCGCGGGAGATCCTGCACCACGACTATCCGGTCAACCCAGGTGTGACGCGCGCCCTCGGTCGAGCGCGGCCCGAGGTGGTCGTCATCTCCGGTTGGAGCACGTTCGCGGCACAGGCGGCGATCGTCTGGAGCCGCATTCGGGGCGTGCCGTACGTCCTGGTCGTCGAGAGCCACGACGAGGGCCCTCGCCCCGGCTGGCGGCGGCGGGTCAAGGGCGCTGTGGTGCCGCGGGTGGTCGAAGGCGCCTCCGGCGTTCTCGTCACCGGAACGCTCGCTCGGCGCTCGATGGTCGCCCGCGGCGCGCCGCCCGAGCGGGTGTGGGTCTTCGCGAACACGATCGACGTCGAAGAGTTCGGGGCGCAGGCCGACCGGCTTGCGCCCCGCCGGCACGAACTGCGGCACGAGCTCGGCGCGGGGCCGGACGACGTGGTCGTGCTCTCGGTCGCCAGGCTGGCGCCGGAGAAGGGGCTCGATGTCCTCATCCACGCGGTCGCGGAGGCCGGGGATCCGCGACTCCTCCTCGTTCTGGCCGGCGAGGGCCCGGAGCGAGAGCGGCTCGAGGATCTCGCCGGCGTTCGCGGCGTGCGACTCACGCTCGCAGGCGATCGTGAGTGGGCGCGCATCGTCGAGATCTACGTCGCTTCCGACGTGTTCGCGCTGCTGTCGCAGCGTGAGCCGTGGGCGGTCGTCGTCAACGAAGCCGCCGCGTGCGGGCTACCGCTCGTTCTCTCCGACCGCGTCGGCGCGGCGCACGACCTCCTGCGCGCCGGGGAAAACGGCTTCCTCGTCGACGCAGCTGGAGTCGACGCAGCGTCGGTGGCTCTTCGGAGCCTCGCGGCGGATCCGAGCTTGCGTCAAGCCTTCGGGACGCGGTCGCGTGAGCTCGCGCAGGACTGGGGTTACGGCCCGAGCGTCGCCGGCTTTCTCGCGGCAGTCAGAGAGGCAGTCGGCGACAAGCGCTGAGTCGCCGCCTGTGGGCGATCGGCGCGAAGTTTTCACGCTTACAGTGCCAGGCACTGTAAAGAACGCCACGTCGGGCGTCGGCTCTTCGGGAGGGGTTCGGAGCGTAGAGTCGTCTAGCCTTGCCCCGTGTCTCCCGATGGCAGGCGGCAGCGAATCCTCGTCCTCAACCAGTACTACTGGCCCGGGGTCGAGGCGACCGCACACCTTCTGACCGAGCTCTGCGAGGCGCTCGCGGAGGACTACGAGGTCGAGGTCGTGACGGGTGTCCTGCACGGTCACGAGGACGCGCCGCGCGAGGACGAGCACAACGGCGTCCGGATCGTCCGCGTCTCGTCCACGTCGTACGAGCGCTCGGAGCTCGCGCGGCGTGCGGCGAACTACTTCTCCTATCTCGGCGCGGCGCTCACGCACGCGCTCCGCAGTGCCGCACCCGATCTCGTGCTGTGCATGACGGATCCGCCGATCGTGGGTGACGTGGGCGTCGCTGTGGGCCGCCGTTTCGGGGTTCCGGTGCTCGTCATCAGCCAGGATGTGTTCCCGGAGATAGCTACGGAGCTCGACCGGCTCCGCAACCCCGCGGTCGTCGGCGTCCTCGGCGGTCTCGTCGGCGCCTACCTGCGTCGCGCCGACCGGATCGTCGCGATCGGCGAGACCATGCGCGAGCGGCTGGAGGCAAAGGGAGCGCCGCCGGACCGGCTGCGCGTGATCCCGAACTGGGTGGACACGCGCGCGATCACGCCTCAGCCCCGCGACAACGAGTGGGCCGGAAAACACGATCTCGTGTCGCGCTTCGTCGTCATGCATTCAGGGAACGTGGGGCACGCACAGGACCTGGACAGCCTCGTCCGCGCCGCGACCTTTCTCCGCGATCGAGACGACCTGCGGATCGTGATCGCCGGCTTCGGCGCACGGCACGCCGAAATGGTCACGCTCGCCGACACGCTCGAGGTCGACGACATGGTGCGCTTCCTTCCGTACCAGAAGCGCGAACGGCTTCCGCTCTCACTGTCGAGCGCGGACGTCCATGTCGTGGGCCTCGCCAAAGGGCTCGCCGGATACGTCGTTCCGAGCCGCTTGTACGGGATTCTCTCCGCCGGCAGGCCCGTGATCGTCGCCGCGGAAGACGAGAGCGAAACCGCGCGCCTGGTGCAAGGGATCGGGTGTGGAGTCGTCATCCCCCCGGGGAGACCCGAGCTCTTGGCGCGCACGATCCGCGCAGCGGCGGACGGCGAGTACGACCTGGTGGAGATGGGGCGACGGGGACGCGACTACGTCGAGGAGGAGGCGGATCGCGTCGTGGCCATGGAGCGGTACCGCGCGCTGGTCCGCGAGCTCCTCGCGGCGTGATCGGGAAAGCGCTCTTCTGGGGATCTCTCGGCGCCCTCGCCTGGACACATGCCGGGTATCCGGCCGCGATGGGCGTGCTCGCACGCCTCTGGCCAAGGCCGGTCGGGCGTGATGACGTGACTCCTTCCGTCGCGCTGGTCGTCTCCGCGCACGACGAGGAGGACGTGATCGGCCGCCGCCTCGAGAACCTGCTGGCGCTCGACTACCCGCCCGAGTGCCTCGCGATCGTCGTCGCGTCGGACGGCTCGACCGACCGCACCGACAAGATCGTCGAGGAGGTCGCCGCCTCGGAGTCGCGCGTGAGGCTCCTCCGCTGCCCGCGCGAGGGCAAGGTCGCGGCACAGCATCGCGCGGTACGGGAGACCGAGAGCGACGTCGTCGCATTCACGGACGCCAACACCGAGTGGAAGCCGGACGCGCTGCGCAAGCTCGTGCGCAACCTTGCCGATCCCGAGGTCGGCTACGTGTGCGGGCAGCTACGGCTCGAGAGCGCTGACGGCGCGAATCTCGAAGGTCTCTACTGGCGCTACGAGGTGTGGGTGCGCGAGCAGGAGTCCATGGCCAGCTCGATCACCGCTGGCAACGGCGCGATCTATGCGGTGCGCCGGGAGGCATACGTCGAGGATGACCCCAAGTTCGGGCACGACTTCGGCTTCCCCTATCTGATGGAGCAAGTCGGACGGCGGGCGGTCTACGACTCCGAGGCGGTCGCGGTTGAGAAGCCGGCCAGCGAGCCCGAGGACGAGTACGGCCGCAAGGTGCGCATGAACGCGCGCTCCTGGGGCCATCTCCTTACCGGGCGCATGTTCCGCCCCACGCGCCCGCTCTATATGGCCGAGCTCATGTCGCATCGCGTGCTCCGCTACTCGAGCGGCGCGCTGCATCTCGGGCTGCTCGCGTCGAACGTGGCTCTGCTCGGCCGCGCGCCGTTCTACCGGCGCTTTCTCGTCCTGCAGCTCGGAGGGCTCGGGCTGGCGGCGGCCGGCCGAGCGCGGCTGCCGGTTCCGGGAGCGCGCCTGGCCTACTACTACTATGTCGTCACGAAGGCGACCGCCGCCGGGCTCGTCCGCTATCTGCGCTCCGGCACGCCGCAGACCTGGGACAAGGCGAAAGGGACGAGGTGAACCGCGCTGCCGACGTCGCTGCCGCGGGCGTCGGCCTTGCCCTGACGAGCCCGCTCCTCGGCCTTGCCGCGCTCGCCACGAAGCTCGAGAGCGGCGGGCCGGTTCTCTACCGGCAGACGCGCGTCGGCAGGCACGGTAAGGACTTCGAGGTGCTCAAGCTCCGGTCGATGGTCGTCGGCGCTGAGAAGCTCGGTGCCGGCTACGCCGTCGACCAGGGCGATCGCAGAATCACGCGCGTCGGGCGCATCCTCAGGCGAACGTCGATCGACGAGCTGCCGCAGCTCTGGAACATCCTGCGCGGCGACATGAGCGTCATCGGCCCGCGTCCGACGCTCCGCTACCAGGTGGAGCAGTACGACGAGCATCAGCGACGCCGGCTGGAGATCAGACCGGGACTGACCGGGTGGGCCCAGGTTCAGGGACGAGCCTCGCTTCCGTGGGCCGATCGCATCGAGCTCGACGTCTGGTACGTGGATCACCGCTCGCTGCGAGTCGACCTGGAGATCCTGCTGAAGACGCCGCTCGCGCTTTTCCGAGGGACCTATCGCGGAGCGACCGGCGGCTGGCGCTCCTAGAGACCCTTCGCCGCGAGCAAGGACCGGTAGAGCCGGTCGACGTCGTCGACGAGACGCGAGACCGAGTAGCGCGCGAGCACCCGCGCGCGGCCCGATTCGCCGAGCCTTGCCCGCAGCGCGGGATCGGCTGCAAGCGTCGCGAGCCGCTCGGCCGCCTCCTCCGCGTCTCCGGGCTCGACGAGGAACCCGTCCACGCCGTCACGCACTACGTCGGGCACTCCTCCGACACGATTGGCGACCACCGGTGTCCCCGACGCGAGGGACTCGATGGCGCTGACGGGGGTTCCCTCGTTCACCGAGGGCAGCAGGAAAGCGTCGAAGAGCCGGTAGTACCCGGCGACATCCGACTGGTAGCCGACGAAGTAGCAGTGACGCGCGATGCCGAGCTCGTGCGCGAGCCGTTCGAGGCCCTCGCGGTCGGGGCCGTCTCCGACCATGCACAGCACCGCGTCGACCCCGCGCTCGCGTGCGACGCGCACGATCTCGAGCACAGCGCCCGTCGCCTTCACTCCGGTCATGCGCCCGACCCAGCCGACCACGAAAGCGCCGGGCGGAATACCGTACAGGCGGCGGTAATCCGAGTCCGCGCCCGGACCCCTGAGCCGCTCTTCGAGCGGGATCCCGAGCCGGATCACCACGAACTTCTCGTACGGCGCGACTCCAAGCTCTACGAGCTCGTCTCGCACCTCCGGGCTGACGGCGACGAGCACGTCGGACGCCCGTGCGAGCGTCCGCTCCACCTGCCGGAAGAACGCAGTGCGCCCCGCGTCGAAGTAGCCCTTGAGGACATGCCCGTGAAACGTGTGCAGGACGACCGGCGGACGGGCGCCGCCGGCGAGGAGAGCGGCAGCCCGGGCGATGGCCCCCGCTTTCGCCGTGTGCGTGTGCAGGATGTGAGGGCGTTGGCTGCGGATCAGCTCGGCCAACCGCAAGACCGAGCGCGCGTCGTGCAGCACGGAGACCTCGCGTTGGAGCTCGGCGACGCTCACGACGGAAACCCCCAGGCGCTCCGCGAGGAACGCCATCGAGTCCTCGCCCCGCGCGAGCGAGCCCGCGACCAAGGTCGTGTGGTAGCCACGCGTCTCGAGGCCCGCCGCGAGGCTGGCAACGTGGATCGCGGGCCCGCCCATGTTGAGGCGGGCGATCACTCGCAGGACGCGGATCTCCTCGGACGACACCGCGCCTCACGTTAGCGAGGTGAGAAACGGAGTCGAGGTCAGACCGAAGTTCGACCCCGAGCGCCTGCCGCTCTCCGAGTACGCTCTCCGACCGTGACGGTCGTCCTCTTCACCTGCGCGGGTCAGCGGGTGGACATCGTTCGCGCATTCGGTGCCGCCGGTGCCGTGACGCTCGCAGCGGACGCCGACCCGCTCGCGCCCGCGCTCTACCACGCAGAGATTCGGGCGATCGTCCCGCGCATCGCCGATCCTGGATACGTCGACGCGCTCGCCGAGCTCGTGAGAGAGCACGACGTCCGGCTGATCGTGCCGCTGAACGACCTCGACCATCCGGTGCTCTCACGCGCGCGAGACGAGCTCGAGCCCGCGGTTCTGCTGCTTCCCGACGCCGAGGTCTGCGACCGCATGTCGGACAAGCTCGAGGCGCACCGCTTCTTCGTCGAGCGCGGAATCGCCTCGCCGGAGAGCTGGGAGCCCGACGAGATTCCGGCGGATGCGCGCTACCCGCTGCTCGTGAAGGCGCGTCAGGGTTTCGGCTCGCGCCACATCTACCGGGCCGCCGATCGCCGGGAGCTCGACTTCTTCCTCGACTACACGAGAGCGCCGTCGTTCGTCCAGGAGCAGTGCCTCGGGGAGGAGTTCTCGATCGACGTCTTCTGCGATCTCGACGCGCGATGCCTGAACGCGATCCCGCGCACGATGCTCCTTTCCAAGGGCGGTGAGTCGATCAAGGGCGCGTCGCTGAAGGACCCGGAGCTGGTCGAGTACGGCCGCCGCGTCGCGGAGACCGTGGGGATCAAGGGGCCTGCGAACGTGCAGTGCTTCCGCGAACCTGATGGCAGCCTCCCGGTCACGGACGTGAACACCCGCTTCGGCGGGGGTTTTCCGCTCCCGCTCGCAGCCGGCAGCCGCTACCCGGAGCTCGCGCTCGCCCTTGCCCGCGGCGAGCGCCCGGAGCCGCAGCTGGGAGAGTTCGAGGAGGGTGTCTACATGACCCGCTTCTTCGGCGAGGTCTGCCTCGAGCGCGACGGCGACGGTTCTTTGCGCCCGCTCGAGGCCTTCTCGTACCCGCCGCCGGACCCGGTCCAGCCGTGACCGAGATCGCGCCTTCCGACCATCTGCGAGAGATCTACGAGCAGCGGGGCGGGGAGGAGTACGGCGAGCCTGTCGTCCCGGATCCCGCGCTCGACCGGAAGTTCGCGGTGCTCACGGAGGAACTGCGCCGCCTGCTTCCCGCGGAGTCGTATCTCGACGCCGGCTGCGGCGACGGCCGCTACCTCGCTGCTTTGGCCGGGCTCGGCCCGTTACCACAGCGCATGGTCGGCGTCGACATCGCGGAGAGCATTCTCGACACGGCACGCCGTGCCACTGCCGCCGTGGGAATCGAGCCCGAGCTCCTGCGCGCGAACCTCGAACGGCTTCCGCTCGGTGACGCCGAGTTCGATCTAGTCGTCTCCGTTCAGGTCCTCGAGCATCTGCTCGATCCGAGCGCGGGCCTCCGGGAGCTCGCGCGGGTGCTGAAGCCCGGCGGCACGCTCCTGCTCTCCACGGACAATCGCCGAAATCTCATCACCCGGACGCTCAACGCGCCCCGCTGGGCGATCGCGCGCGTCGCCGGGAAGCGGAACTCGCGGGTTCGCTTCACGTTCCCGCACGGGAGCTTTACGCGTCAGCAGCTGACCGATCTCATTCACGACTCGGGTCTCGTCGTCGAGACGACGAGAACCTTCCGCTTTAGCGTCGTGGGCGCCTCTGCGTCGGTGCGCCGGGCCTGCAATCGCGTCGACCGGCGCCTGCCGGATGTCGGGATCGGCGACATCCTGCTCGTCGTCGCGCGCCGTCCGCTGGCCTAGAGTCTCAGCCCTATGCGTTACGTCGTCACCGGCGCAGCCGGGTTCATCGGCTCGCAACTCCTTCGCACGGTCATCGAGCGCGGCCATGACGCGGTCGGCTGGGATGCGTTCACCGACTACTACGACCCTGCTCTGAAGGAGGAGAACGCTCGCGGCCTGCCGGTAGAGCGCATCGACCTCGCGGCGGACGAGCTCGACCTTTCGGGTGTGGACGGCGTCTTCCATCTCGCGGGCCAGCCCGGAGTCAGCAGCTTCGGTGGGGTGTTTCCGGTCTACGTCCGCCAGAACGTGCTCGCGAGCGAACGCCTCTTCGCGACCGCAGCGGCCGCAGGGTCACGCACCGTCTTCGCCTCGTCCTCCTCGATCTACGGCGACGCGGAGAGCTATCCCATAGCGGAGGACACGATCCCGCGTCCGATCTCTCCCTACGGAATCACGAAGCTCGCCTGCGAGCACCTGGGCCACGCGTACCGACGTGAGTTCGGGCTCGACCACGTCGTCGTCCGCTACTTCACGATCTTCGGGCCGCGGCAGCGCCCGGACATGGCACTCGCGAAGATCGTCGCGTGCCTCGCCGACGGGAGGCCCTTCGAGCTCCATCACGACGGGTCCCAATCCCGCAGCTTCACCTACGTCGACGATGCGGTCGAGGCGACGATCCTCGCGATGGAGCGGGGCTCGGCGGGAGACGTCTTCAACGTAGGCGGAGGCGAGGAGGTCTCGATGCGCGAAGCTATCGAGACGCTGGCCGACGTCTCGGGACGGAAGCTCGAGCTGGTGCCTGCACCTCGCCGCCACGGAGACCAGAGCCGCACGCTCGCCGATACCTCCCGGATCCGCGCGAAGACCGGCTGGGAGCCGCGAACGCCGTTCGCAGAGGGTCTCGAGGCTCAGTGGCGCTGGGCCGCTGATAGGGTCGCGAGCCGATGAACGACCGCCGCTCCCCTGCCGAGCTCGAAGGCGAGCAGGAGGTCGATCTCGCCTCGGCGTGGAAGCGCATCGAGCGGCGTTGGTGGCTTCCCGTCGGCGGCCTTCTCGTCGGCGCGGTCATCGGTCTCGTGCTCGCGCTCTCCGGAGGATCGGTGTCGCGCGCGGACACGATCGTCTACCTCGGTCAGCCGTTCGCCCCGCTCGGCGGCGGGCAGATCCAGAGCCTCGCGACGAACCCGCGCACGGTCGGTGAGATCGTCCGCTCGGAGTCCGTTCTCCAAGACGTCTCGGACACGACCGGTATCCCCGTGTCCAAGCTGCGGTCGTCGATCTCGACCCGTGAGCTCCTCGCGGCCGGCCAGGTTCGCGGGATCAACCCGCTGATCGAGATCGGCGTCAAGGGCGACTCCGGCCCGCGCAAGATCGAGGCGGCTGCCGATGCGCTCGCCGCCCGCGTGGTCGAGAACGTCTCCACCTATGTCGCCGACAAGGTCGAGCTCCTCGAGCAGCAGGTCACCGTCTCTACGGCGCAGCTCGCGGCCATCGAGACGCGCATCCAGGCCGCCCAGCGCCAGCAGGACACGCTGATTCAGGACCAGTCCATCCCGCTCGACCAGCGCCTGCTCCTGAGCGCGAACCTCAACTCGGTGATCACGACGGCCGACGCCAGGCGGACGTCGCTGCAGGACGACCTCTTCGAGTCTCGCCAGCTCTTGAACCTCGCCGAGAGCGTCGAGTCGAGCCGCGTTGTCGAGCCCGCTCGAGCGGTCAAGACGACCGCGCGCTCGAGCAGGACCTCGTTGCTCGTCGGCGCGTTGCTGGGCCTGCTCGTGGGCGCGATTCTCGCTCTCGCCGCGGAGCCCTTCGTGGCCCGCCGGCGACCCACCAATTCCGGCTGATGTTCGAGGGCAAGCGCGTGGCGGTCGTCGTGCCCGCGTACGACGAGGAGCGTCTCGTCGCGGAGACCTTGCGCGGGATCCCCGATTTCGTCGATCGCGTCTATGTGGTGGACGATGCGTCGCGCGACGCGACGGCGATGGCGGCCGCCGCGATCGGGGATCCACGGATCGAGGTGTTCTCGCACGAGCGAAACGGAGGCGTGGGGGCGGCGATCGTGACCGGCTACCGGCGCGCGCTCGAGGAGGGCATCGACGTGACCTGCGTGATGGCGGCCGACAACCAGATGGACCCGGTCGAGCTCGCGGGGCTCGTGGGGCCGGTCGCGCGCGGAGACGTGGAGTATGCGAAGGCGAACCGCCTCGTCTCGGGCGAGGCCTGGAAGGTGATCCCGCGCACCCGCTATCTCGGGAACGCCGTGCTCTCGCTGCTGACGAAGATCGCCTCCGGGTACTGGCATGTCGCCGACTCGCAGGCGGGATACACGGCGATCTCGCGAGAAGCCCTCCGCGCCCTCGACCTGGACGAGCTCTATCCGCGCTACGGCTTCCCGAACGACATGCTCGTCCACCTGAACGTCCAGAACGCGCGAGTCCGGGACGTCCCCTCACGCCCGATCTACGACGTGGGCGAGCAGTCGGGGATCAAGCTGCGCTCGGTCGTGCCTCGCATCTCGTGGCTCCTGCTGAAGGGTTTCTGGTGGCGGATGGGGCACAAGTACGTGATCCGCGACTTCCATCCGCTCGTCTTCTTCTACGTCTTCGGGGTGCTGATGACGCTGGCGGGCTTCCTGCTCGGGCTCGTCGAGGTCGTCCTGCGCATCGCGGGAAACGAGATAACGACCCCGACGATCGTGCTGGTGGCCGTGCTCTTCATCGCCGGCCTGCAGATGACGCTGTTCGCGATGTGGTTCGACATGGAGGCGAACAAGGAGCTGCGCTGAGACGCGTTTCTCTCAGGGCAGGTCCGGCGGCGGTCCCTGCTCGGGTCTCGAGAACCGCGCATACGCCTCGGCCGGCGAGTCCGTTGCCCGCTCGGCGCCGGCGCCGTGACGCACCGCCGCCTCGTCGAACGGGTAGGTCGCCTGGCCCTTGCGCGCCCCGACGCCCAGCACGAACGCGGGCTCGGTGCCCGCACCGACGATCACGTGCTTCGTCATGGGCGGGCAGTGGACGAAGTCCCACTGGACCAGCGGCCGCTCCTCGCCCTCGACGATCAGGAGACACTCGCCGCGCAGCACGAGGAAGTCCTCCTGTCCCGGCTCCTCGTGGTACATCGCCATCGGCACGCCCGGAGGCAGGACGTTCAGGTTGACTCCGAGCTGGTCGAACTGTGCCTCGCCCTCCCCTTCGAAGCCGCAGTACGCCCCGAGCTCGCTGTGCAGCCAGCGCGAGTCCCGGGCATTGACGACGAACCAGCCGGCGGTCTGGGGTACGCCGCTTTCGAGCTTCGCCTCCGGAACCACGACGCCAGTATCGCCTACCACTCCACGATCGGACGGACCTCGATCGCACCTCCCATGCGGGCCCGAGCAGTGACATGACCGCGAGCGAGCTCCGTTTCGGGATCGTCAGGGCAGCGGCCCTGGATCCGCCGGACCTCCGGGCGGCGACCCTCCGGCGGAGCAGCAGGGACTCACGAGGTAGCGCGCGAGGGCGAAGTCGGCAGTGCTGGTTCCGTCACCTGCAGTTCCGGCCGCAACGATTCCGCCGTCCCGCTGGACGACAGTGCCCAGCGCTATGTCGTCCGATGAGGAGAGGCTGGTAACGACCTTCCCGCCTACGCCGAAGCTCGAATCGAGGCTCCCGTCGACGTTGTAGCGAGCGAGCCCGAAGTCCCATTCGTGGGTGCTCGGATCAGGCTCGGCGAGCCCAGCGAGGACGATTCTTCCACTTGGCTCGATCGCTACCGACAGCGCTTCATCCTCGCCTCCGTTGAAGTCCGTCGTGACCTTCCCGCCGACGCCGAAAGGTGCATCCATGTAGCGGTCCAGGCCCTGCGTATCAAGGCTGCCGTCCGTGTTGAGTCGCGCGAGTGCGAAGTCGTAATCCCCGCTCTCGTCTCTGCTTTCCCCGGCGACGACGATCTTGCCATCGGACTGGATGGCCACCGCGTATGCGTGCTCCCCGCCGCCGAAGTCGATAGTCACCTTGCCGTCGCCGTCGAAAGTCGGATCGAGGTCTCCGTTCTGGTTGTAGCGAGCGAGCGCAAAGTCCCCTTTAGGGGTTTCCCCAGTCCAGCCGCCGACGACGATCCGACCGTCGTCTTGAATCGCCACAGCGAATGCGTTGTCGCCGTCGCCGAAGTTGGTATCAGTCCGTCCGCCCTGGTCGCCGAAGCCCTCATCGATGGTTCCATTGGGGTTCAAGCGAGCAACGGTAAAGTCACTGTTTCCTTCCAGGCAGCCTCTGCAACCGACAATCACGATCCTGCCGTCAGCCTGAAGGGCGACGTCGTACCAGAGTCCTTCCAAGGCGGGGGTTGACTTGCCGTCGCCATCGAAGGTCGGGTCGAGACTGCCATCCCACCTGTAGCGGGCGACCGCAAGCCCTCCGTTGGTGTTTCCCGCTGCGACGATCCCTCCTTCGGGCCTGAAGGCCAAGCCCCACACTGAGTCGCCTCCACCGAAATCGGTCGTGACCGTCCCGTCCTCGCCAAAGATCGGGTCGAGGATCCCGCCCGTCGTATAGCGGGCGAGCGCGAAGTCGGTGCCCCCAGAACTGGTACTGCCGCCGACGATGATCTTGCCGTTCGGCTGGAGGAGGACGGCGTGCCCGTTGTCGGAGCCGCCGAAGTCCGTGGCGACCTTGCCGCCCGCCCCGAAGCTCGGGTCGAGGTCTCCCGCCGCCGCCCCGGCAGCGCTCGGCAGCGCCACGATCGCCAGAGCGAGCAGTGAGACGAGCGCGATCGAGCTCCGTTTCCGGATGAGGGTCGACTTCACTCTTTCCGCAGTGTAGGCGGGCCGATCCCGGGGTCCAACGGAGGAGCACCGCCCGCCACGGCGTACCCAGAACTCACAGGCCTTCTGGCTACCATCGACTCCATGCCCACGTCCCTCGTCACCGGCGGCGCCGGCTTTCTCGGCTCCCACCTCTGCGAAGCGCTGCTCGAGCGCGGCCAACGGGTGATCTGCCTCGACAACCTCGTCGTCTCGTCGCTCGAGAACATCGAGCACCTGCGAGATGACGCCTTCACGTTCATGAACCACGACGTGATCGACCAGATCACCGTCGCCGAGCCCGTCGACTTCGTCTACCACCTCGCCGCGCTCGCGAGCCCGATCGACTACCTGCGCATGCCGCTGCACTCCCTCAAGACCGGCTCGTACGGGACGCACCACACGCTCGGACTGGCGAAGTTCAAGCGGGCGCGCTTCCTGCTCACGTCGACGAGCGAGGTCTACGGGGATCCGCAAGTGCATCCGCAGCCCGAGACCTATTGGGGACACGTCAATCCCATCGGCCCGCGCGGGGTCTACGACGAGGCGAAGCGGTACGCCGAGGCGCTCGCGATGGCCTATCACCGGCAGCAGGGCGTGGATACGGGGATCGCGAGGATCTTCAACACCTACGGACCGAGAATGAGGCCCAACGACGGGCGCGCGATCCCGACGTTTCTCGATCAGGCGCTCGCAGGAAAGCCCTTGACGGTGTTCGGCGACGGCTCGCAGACGCGGAGCTTCTGTTACGTCGACGACCTGATCCGAGGTCTCGTCCTGCTCGCCGAGTCGGACGAGCACCTTCCGGTCAACCTCGGCAACCCGGACGAGAAGCCGCTGCTCGAACTCGCGGAGACGATCATGCGGCTCACGGGCTCCTCGAGCGAGATCGTCTTCGAGGCGCTTCCCGTGGACGACCCGCAGGTGCGACAGCCGGACATCACCCGCGCCAGGCAGCTGCTCGGCTGGCACCCGGAAGTCGAGCTGGAGGACGGCTTGAGGAAGACCATCGCCTCGCTCGGGCACGGGGCCGCCGTAAGCGCCACGTGAGCACGTTCCTCGGCCAGCTGTACGAGTCGCACCACCGCCAGCGCCGAAACTCCGGCGACTTCGTCTTCGTCCCCGAGCGAATCCCGCTCTTCCAGGAGGCGATCGGGCAAGGCCGGCACGTGCTCGACCTCGGCTGCCGCTCGGGCGCGCTCGCCCGCCATTTCCTGGACGGGAACGAGGTGGTCGGCGTCGACGTCGACCGGGCCGCGCTGGCGAAGGCGGAGCAGCTCGGAATCACGCCTGTCGTCGCTGACGTCGACGAGCCCCTTCCGCTGGACAGCGAGAAGTTCGACGTCGTCGTCGCCGGCGAGCTCCTCGAGCACGTTCGCTTCCCGCGCGCGCTCGTCGCCGAGGTGCGCCGCGTTCTCCGCCAGGGTGGCGTCTTCGTCGGCTCGGTTCCGAATGCGTTCCGGGTGCAGAACCGGTTGCGCTTCGTCCGTGGCCTTCAGCCCGACAAGGATCCGACGCACCTACACATGTTCACGCCGGCGGACATCCGCGCCCTGCTCGCCGACTTCACGGGAGTGCGGATCACGCCTCTCGGCGGCCGCTACCGGCGCCTCCACGCTCGCCTCCTCGCGCAGGACCTCGCCTTCAGCGCGATTCGGAGGGCCTAGCCTTCCGAGCGTCCGAACGAGGCGCGCCGCTCGATGTCGGCCTCGTCGACCATGTGGCCGTCGCGCTCCACGTAGCCGCCCTTGCCGCCGATGACGAGCATGACGAGGTCGTCCGTCTCGCTTGCGTTCGAGACGCGACGCGGGGTCGTCGACTCGACGTGTACGAGCCCACCCGGGACGAGGATCCGATCCTCGTCCTCGACCTCGACGCGGGCCGAGCCCGAATGCACGAAATAGAGCTCGTCCTGGGAGTCGTGGTAGTGGTGGAAGCCCTTGAATCCGGGCGGGTACACGATGACGTTCGCGCCGAAGGCGGTGATGCCGAGTGGCGCGCGTACCTTCCGGAAGCCGTGCCCCTCTCCCAGTTCGTCGATCGATCCGAAGCTATGGCCCATCGCGGTTACTTCTCTCGATCAAGTAGAAACTCCGTGGTTCGTCGCAAGCCGTCCTCGAGAGACACGGTCGGCGCGAATCCGAGCGCGTTTCGCGCCTCGCTCACGTCCGCCCACGAGTCGCGCAGATCGCCTGCGCGAGGCGGCACGTGCCGGCGCTCGACAGGCTTGTCGAGCAAGCGGCCGATCGTCTCCGCCAGCTCGTTCACCGTCGCAGGCGTTCCGCCGGAGATGTTAAAGATGCGTCCGCTGACGCCCCCGGCATCCGCGGCTTGCAGGTTTGCCGCGACGACGTTATCGACGTACGTGAAGTCGCGAGACTGCCCGCCGTCGTCGAAGATCGTGACCGGCTCGCCCGCGGCGATGGCGGTGACGAAGAGCGGGACGACCGCCGCGTACTGCGAGCGCGGATCCTGCCGCGGCCCGAACACGTTGAAGTAGCGCAACACGACCGTCTCGAAGGGATACACGCGGGCGAAGCTCACGCAGTATCGCTCCGCAGCGAGCTTCGCGACACCGTACGGCGAGATGGGGTCGGGCGCCATCGCCTCCCGGAGCGGGAGCTCGGGCTGGTTTCCGTAGATCGACGAGGAGGACGCGAACACCACGCGCCGAACACCTTCGTCGCGCGCAGCCAGAAGCACGTTGAGAGTCCCTTCGACGTTGACCGCGCTCGACGTCAGCGGATCCTGCACCGAGCGAGGCACCGAGCCCAGTGCGCCTAGGTGGAAGACGACCTCGACCTTGCCCACGGCGTTGTGCACCCGCTCGTAACTTCGGAGCTCGCCTTCGACGAGCTCGACGTCGTTCGTGAGACTGGCGAGGTTGGCGCGATTGCCGGTCGAGAAGTTGTCGAGCACGCGCACGTCGTCGCCGCGCTCCAGGAGGGCGCGAACGAGATTCGACCCGATGAACCCGGCACCACCTGTGACTAGGACCCTCACGCGCGGGCACGTTACTAAACACCCGCCTCCTCCTCCACGGTGGCGGCTCCGGCGGCCGCGAGACCGAGCACGAGACACGTCGCCGCCTGCAGCGGGATGCCGGAGACGATCCCGAGCGACGCCCACTCGCCGCCCAGCGTCAACAGGGCGCACATCACCGCGAGCCCGGATCCCGTCGCCCAGGGGTTCGGCGCGTACGTCACCGTGCGACCCGCCAGAACGAGCCCGCTGACTCCGACCGCGAGCAGGAGCAGGAGCCCCACGATGCCTGCGTCGGCCAGCATCTGGACGTACAGGTTCTGGACGCCCCACTCGCGACCCGCCGCGGGGAACGCGAAATCGACAACGTCGGGGAAGCGCTCGCGGGCATCCTCGAGGTAGGGCTCGAAGACGTCCTCGCGCCCGGAGCGTTGCCAGCCGACGCCAACGACCGGGTTGTCCTCCCAGATCCTGAGGCCGATGTACGCGAGCACCGTGCGCTGCGAGTAGGTCTCCACGCCCTCCGGGCGCTCGTCGCCGCGTACGCCGATGAAGCGGACGAACTGCTCCAGTGAATCAGCGCGGATCGCCGTCACCCCGCCTGCGACGACGATCACGAGCGCGAAGACCGCGAAGAACTGGCGGGCCGACGGCTCGAAGCGGCCGCGCGCGCCGATCGCGACGACGAGACCACCCAGCGCGAATCCTCCCGCCGCGGCGAGCGAGCCGGCGAGCATGAGCCCGAGCGCACCTGCGACCAGCGCCGCGCCCCAAAGCGGGGCTGCTGGAAGACGCGTTCGCCCACCGAGGATTCCGGTCACGGCGAGTGCCGCAGAGATCGCGCTGAGCGCGGCGAGGTCATGGTGACCGAGGAACGAGGGCTGACGCCAGCCCGCGTTCCAGGCGTCGAAGACGTCGAGACCGAAGAACTGGACGAGCGCCACCGCCGACGCGACTGCCGACCAGAGCACGAGGCTTCCGAGCACGATCGCGAGGTCCTGCGTCCGCCGGACGAGGAGCGGGACGGCGACGACGATGAGCGCGTACTCGACGAGCTTCACGTAGCTCACGAGGTGGTCCTCGAAGAGCGCGTCGTCGACCGAGCCCGGGCGCAACGCCTGAAAGGCGAGCCAGAGAAGAAGTGCGACCCCGGGAATCCACAGGATCCGCGCCGGGCCCAGGCGAGACGCCCCGTTGCGCGCCGCGTAAACCCCCGCCGCGACGACGACAATGAGGACGGCGAGGTCGGAAAGCCGAATGTCCGCCGACGTCGAGCCGAGATCGATCGTGAGCTCCAGCTGGTACTTCTCGTGGATGAAGAGGAGCGGGATCGCGAACGCGAGGAGCAGCGCGCCGGTGGCGTCGCGGTCGAAGAGATCGCGCGAGGTTCGCATTCGGACCGTGACTCTAGACTCAGCCCTCGATGGCCTCCCGCGTCCTCTGGCGTCGGTCCGCGACGGCCGCGTGGATCTACGCTGCGGTCGTCTTCGGGATCCTCGGCACGGTCGTGGCGGCGCGCGTCCTCGGTCTGGCGGAGTTCGGCATCTACGTGACGGCGCTCGCGGCCGTCGGCTTCTTCCAGGTGCTCCTCGACCTGACGGTGGAGGAGCCGCTGACGAAGTTCGGCTTCCGCTACATCGTCGGTGAGGAGTGGGGGAAGCTGCGCCGGCTCTTCGTCCGCGCGCTCCAGATCAAGTTCGCCGGCGGCGTGCTCGCTGCGCTCGCGCTCGCTCTCCTCGCTCCGCTGGCAGACACGATCTTCGGGGCAGACGGGCTCGCCGTTCCGATTCTCGTGGGTGCGCTCATGCCCCTGGTGCAGGCGACGGAGAACGTGGGAGCGACGGCGCTTCTGCTTCGCGGGCGCTACGACTTGCGGGGCGCGTACCAGACGTTCGCCATGGCCCTGCGCCTGATCGCGATCGTGATCGCCGCTCCGCACGGGGTCACGGAGACGCTGGCGGCCATGGTCGTCGCGCAGGCGATCGCGACGCTGGCCATCTCGATCGTCGGCCTGGCCGCCTTTCGCCGCTTTCCCGTGGCTCCTTCGCGTCCGCTAGGGGAGGACCGGCGCGAGGTCATCTCCTTCACGCTCGCCTCGAGCGTCGGGACCGGAGTTGTCTCGCTGCGGACGACGCTCGTGCCACTCATCCTCGGAATCGTCGCCGGCCCGACGCAGGTCGGTCTCTTCCGCATCGCCCAGACGCCTCAGACGGGCCTCTCGGCGGCCAGCTCGCCGGCGCGCCTCGTCCTCCTCACCGACCAGACACGGGCCTGGGAACGCGGCAGGCAGACGAGCGTGCTCGCCGGTCTGCGCACCTACACGCTCGTCGCCGTCGGACTGATGATCGTCGCGGTGCCGGTGTTCCTGCTCGCGATGCCGTGGCTGGTCGAGACGGTCTTCGGAAGCGAGTACTCGGGGGCGGTGGACGCCGCCCGCATCATCCTGGCCGCGGCGGCGATCCAGTTCGCGCTCGGCTGGTCGAAGTCGCTGCCCGTGACGATCGGGCGTCCTCGCCTGCGGATCGTGACGCACGGACTGGAAGCGCTCGTCGTCATCCCGCTGGTCGCGCTGCTCGGGTCGGAATGGGGCGCGACTGGCGCAGCCGTTGCGGTGCTCGTTGCCACGGTCGTGTTCGCGGTCGCCTGGGGAGTGGCCATCGCGCGCCTGAGGGTGGATATCGCGGCGCACGGGCCCGAGGACGGCACGGTGATGCCGTGAAGGTCTTGATCGTCTCGGGGATCTGGCCGCCAGACGTCGGCGGTCCTGCGAGCCACGCACCGGAGCTCGCCGACTTCCTGCTCGGCCGCAGGCACTCGGTCGAAGTGGTGACGACTGCGCAAGCCCAGCCGGCGAAGCAGTCGTACGAGATTCGCTGGGTGGATCGAGCGGCCCCCGCCGGTGTGCGACATGCGCGTGTCGCGGCCTGGATCCGCGAGCGGGCGACCCACGCGGACGTCGTCTACGCGACGAGCATGCTCGGCCGAGCCGTCCTCGGAGCGTCGCTCGCGCGTCGCCCCGTCGTGGTCAAGCTCGTCGCGGACGAGGCGTACGAGCGCGCGCGGCGGTGGGGACTGTTCGAGGGCGACCTCGACGCGTTCCAGCGCTTCGGTGGCGGGCTCCGGATCCGGGCGCTGCGGCAGACGCGCGACCGCGCGCTTCGCCGTGTCGCCCATCTCGTCTGCCCGAGCGGGTACCTCGCGGCGCTCGCGGTGAACTGGGGTGTTCCGCGCGAGCGGGTCACCGTGCTGCCGAACGCAGCTCCGGCCCTTCCGTCTCTCCCCAGTCGCGATGAGGCACGCGCCGCACACGATGCGGAGGGCACGTTGCTCGCGTTCGCCGGGCGGATCACGAGGCAGAAGGCGCTCGAGGTCGCTCTCGACGCGCTCGCCACGGTCGACGGCGTGACCCTTGCGATCGCCGGGGATGGCCCGGACCTGCCGGATCTGCGCCGGAGGGTCGCCGAGCTCGGTCTCGACGGACGGGTCCGTTTCCTGGGCCCGCTGAGCCGGAACGGCGTGCTCACGCTCTTCCGGGCCGCGGACGCCTCGGTCCTAACGTCCTCCTGGGAGAACTTCCCGCACACGGTGGTGGAGGCTCTCGCCGTCGGGACGCCGGTGATCGCGACGGCTGTCGGCGGCGTACCGGAGCTCGTGCGCGACGGCGAGAACGGCCTGCTCGTGTCGACCGGAGATCACGAGGCGCTGGCGGGGGCGATTCGTCGCCTGATCGACGAGCCCGGCCTTCGAGAGCGTCTGGCGGCAGCGGCTGCCCCGTCCGTAGCGCATCTGCGCCCCGATGCCCTCTACGCACGACTGGAGTCCATCCTGAGCGAGGTCGCGCGGTGACTCCGGGCGGTCGGCCGCGCGTGCTCTTCGTGGGACGGGGAAGAGTCCGCTTTCCGCTCGGGCGCGGGCTCGAGCTTCGGTTCGAGGCGCTCTCCGGCGAGCTCGACTGGCGTCAGATCGGCACGGCGGCCGACGGCAAGCACTCGCCCGACCCGCGGCTCGTGCTCGCGCGTCCGTTTCCGCTCCGACTGCTCGACGGGCCCCTGTACTACGGACGGCTCCCTGGACGGATCGCCCGGGAGCTCCGGCGCTTTCGGCCGGATGCAGTCATCGCGCAGGGAGCACAGGAGACGGCGCTCGCGCTGCTCGCCCGACGCCTGGCCAGGTCGAAGAGCGCGGTGATCCTCGACCTGCACGGCGACTGGCGCGCGCCGACCAGGCTCTACGGCTCGCGTGCGCGACGACTGCTCGACCCACTCGCGGACGCGCTCGCGCGAAGCGCGCTTCGTCGCGCGGATGCCGTACGGACGATCAGCACGTACACGACCGAGCTCGTGCGGGCGGAGGGGATCGAGCCGGCGGCGGAGTTCCCTGCGTTCATGGATCTCCAGCCGTTTCTGGTGAACTCCGTCGTATCCCCCCCGGAGGCGCCGCGGGCGCTCTTCGTCGGCGTGCTCGAGCGCTACAAGGCGTTCGACGTCCTCGCCGACGCGTGGCGGCGCGTGGCGCGCTCGGTACCCGACTCGGTCCTGCACATCGTGGGCCAGGGAGCTCTGGCGCCGGTTGCCGAGCGTCTTCTCGAGGAGTTGCCGGGACGGGTCGAGTGGAGCCCGTCCCTGACCGCCGAGGACGTCGCGGCCGCGCTCGATTCCGCGACGTTGCTGGTGCTCCCGTCTCGCTCGGAGGGGATGGGTCGAGTCGTGATCGAGGCGGAGTGCCGTGGTCGCGCGGTCGTGGGAAGCCGAGTCGGAGGGATCCCGGACGTCGTAGTAGACGGGGTGACAGGTCTCCTGGTACCTCCCGAGGACACGGGCGCGCTCGCGAAAGCACTCGAGCGCGTGCTCTCGGATCATGCGCTCGCGGAACGCCTGGGCGCCGAGGCGCGTATACGGGTCGAGCCATGGCTGGCGACGCCCGAGGAGTACGCACGGAGAGTCCGCGATCTCGTCGACCAGGTCGTCATGTCCGGCACAATCACCTGATCCCACGTCGGCTTGTCATCCTCGTCCTCACGGCCGCCGTTTTCGCGGCAGGAGTCGCATCGTCCGCCTCGGCCGCTCTCTTCTTCCTCTTTAAGCCGACTACGGCAGACGCCGGCGAGCACGTCATGGTGCGCCTCGGAGGAACGCCGGCCAACTTCACGCTCGAGCAAAGGGAGAAGCCGTTGCGAAACGGCATCCGTCTGTACCTGGTTCCGAGCGGAGTTGCCGACGATGTCTCCTCACGCTTCGACAAGCGGCTCCACTTCATCGGACGATTCATCCCTGATCGGAGGCACCGGGGAGTTCTCTCGTTCGCTGTTCCGCCGCTCGACACGGGGCCATACGCCGTCGCCTCGTGGTGTCCGGCATGCGCGAAGTACAGCTTCGGTCGAACCTTCTTCGTGCAGACGGTTCCGCGGTTCTCCCGGTATCGGCGCTGGATGGGTCTTCAGGTCCGGCTCCCCTCGGGGGCGGAGACCTGTCCGGTCTCGGGAGAAGGGAAGTACGGGAACGGTCTCCTCTCGACGACGCTCCCGCCGGACGGTGTTCTTTCCACGCGAATAGACGACGACGGACTGTTCCAGAAGCTCGGTTGGCTCCCACACCGGGGATTCCCGGACTCGCTCGCCGTACGAGGGGAGCGCCTCGATGCCGCATCGCCCCCGCTGCGCGTTCTGTCAGTGAACTGGGGATACGCGATTGCTCCAGGGCGGCCACAGATCGGCAGCTGGAGGAGCGCGGTCAAGTTCCCGAGCGCTGGCTGCTGGCGAATCACTGCCCGCGTGCAGGACATCAGCCTGTCGTACGTCGTGAAGGTCGTCGCCGGTCCGTAGACAACGACGTCACGGCTCGTCGCGCGAGATCCCCTTGGCCTTGAGCGCGGCTTCGACGCGCGCTTGGATCTGTCCCTGGAGGGCGGACGTGCGCGTGGCGAGGTCCTCCACGTCTGCATCCTCTGCCGCCGACGGCGGCGGCGCGTGCGGACGGTTGCCGAGGCTTCGCTCGAGCGAGCCCAGGACACGCTCCTGGATGCTCGCGGCGAGCTCAGTCCCGAAGTCCTGGAACTTTTCGCGGCCCGGAGCCGGGTCGGCCGGGGCCGGTGCAGCAGGAGCAGACGGCGGCGTCGGTGTGATCGGGACGTCCTCCTCCGCAGCCACCTCCTCGCTCTCCACGCCTTCGATCGCGAGCTCGTAGACCCGCTCCGGCTCGTCGATGCCCTTGAGGTGCCGCTCGCCGCGAGGGAAGACCGACACGCCTTCGGGCAGCGTCGAGCCGAGAAGCGCCCGCGTCGACTCCGAGAGCAGGACGTTGCCGCCCCGCGCGGCCGTGCAGATGCGCGCTGCGCGGACGACGTCGAGGCCGAGGTAGCCCTCCTCGACCACCGAGGGCTCGCCGGTGTGCAGGCCCATGCGAACGCGGACTGCAGCGCCCTCGGGCCACGCGTGCGCGGCGTGTGCGCGCTGCGCCCGGACAGCGGCGGCGACCGCGTCGCGTGCACGCGGGAACGCGAAGAAGAAGGCATCGCCCTGGGTGTCGATCTCGATCCCGTCAGCCGCGACGAAGGTCTCGCGGACGATGCGACGGTGCACGGCGAGGACGTCGCCGTAGCCATTGCCGAGCTGCTTCAGGAGCTCGGTCGAGCCCTCGATGTCCGTGAAGACGAAGGTCACCGTTCCACTCGGCAACGCCTGCATGGCGGCATCGTAGGGCGGTGGAGCGGCGGCAGCGGGCGCCTACACTCCGGCCCATGCGAGCCGACCGGGCGAAGCAGTTGTTGAAGAACGGCGTCTACCGCGCGATCGGCGAGACGGTCAGCGGGGTGGCCGCTCTGGATGGTGACGCCGATCGCACGCTGCGCGTACTCATGTACCACAAGGTCAACGACCTCTGGCCGAACCCGACGACGATTCCGACGGCTGTCTTCGACGAGCAGATGGGCCTGCTGGGTACGCTCGGTTACCAGCCCGTCGCGCTCGACGCCGTCCTGGGGCACTACCTGCGGGGGGCGCCCCTCCCCCCGAAGGCGGTGCTTCTGACGTTCGACGACGGGTACCGGGACAACCTCGAGAATGCGCTCCCGATCCTGCTCCGACACGGGTACCCGGCCGTCCTCTTCGTCCCGGTCGGGTACCTCGACGACAACCGCCCGCTGCCACACGAGGAGTCGCTGCGGTTGCTCGGGATCGCGAACGAGACCGTCGAGTGGGACGAGCTTGCGGAGCTCGAGGCGGGAGGCGTGCGCATCGAATCCCACGGGATCGGTCACAAGCCGCTCTCCGAGCTCGAGCCTGCGGAGGCGACCCGCGAGATCGCCCTCTCGAAGCTCCGGCTCGAGGAACGGCTCGGGCGTGAGGTCGAGGCGTTCGCCTTCGTGAAGGGCTCCCTCGCGGACTACGGGCCCGAGCACGCGAGCCTCGTGCAACAGGCCGGATACAAGCTTGCGTTCACGTCCGTCTCAGGCGCTAACTCAGCGACCAGCGACCGGTTTCGTCTGCGCCGCTACAACGTCGAGCCCTATCCGGCGCGGACCTTCGAGCTCGTCCTCGCCGGAGCGTGCGACCTGATCGCGGTCAAGGACACGGTGACCGGCACCCACGTGCGCCGCGCGTTCAACGCCGCGCTCGGCACGGCTTCGAGATGAGGTGAGCGGCTCGTTCGAGCTCGAGCCGTTCGACCCCGCGCGCCGCCGCGACTACCTGGCGCTGCTCGGCGGGGCCTGGGGAGGCGGAGCGATGGGCGCCGAGGCGTTCGACTGGTGGTTCGATGGGAATCCCGCCGGGAGCCTGCGCTCCGTCGCGGTGCGCGACGGCGCCGTGGTGGGGGCGGCAGGTCACAGCCTCGCGCGGCTCGTCGTCGCCGGGCGCGGGCAGCTGGCGCAGTTCTCCGTGCACGCCGTGACGGCGCCAGAGGCACGCGGCCTTGGCATCTTCCGCGCGTTGGAGCTGCGGCACGAGGAGCAGGGAAGGGAACGCGGGTCGGCGTGCGTGCTCGCGTTCGCGAGCGCACCGACGCGACCGTTGTTCCTCGAGCCGCTCGGCTGGACCCAGATCGATCGCCGGCGGATCTGGGCAAGGCCGCTTCCTCTCGGTCGGCGGGGGGCGGCGCGTCCGCTCGATCGGTTCGCTGCTCGGCACGAGACGGCGTACGCAGAGCATGCCCACCTCCTGGGCAACCACCTGATCCGGGACAGCCGCTACCTGAACTGGCGTTACGTCGACTCGCCGCGCGAGTACCGCCTGCGCGAGGCTGACGGAGGCGGCTTCGCGGTAGTCGGTTTCACCAAGCGGCGAGGGCTGCGGCTCGCGCTGCTGATGGAGCTCGTCGCCGGGAGCGAGGACGGAAGCATGCTCATGCGCGGCGCTCTGGCGGCCGCTCGGGGGTCGGTCGCGCTGCTGGCTGTCCCGTCCCCGTCCCTCTCTCTCGCGCGCCTCCTGCGGCACGGGTTCCTCCCGACGAGCTCCAGGCTCGACTTCATGGGCAAGGGCCTGGCGCAGCCGCTGGACGCCCGCTCGGAGGCGTGGACGGTCTCGTTCGGGGACACGGACTTCTTCTGAGGATGACGCGGGTCGTCTTCATCACGCAGCAGGTCGATCCGGGGCACCCGGCGCTCGCCGCCACCGTGCCCAAGATCGCGGCTCTTGCAGAGCTGGTCGACGAGGTCGTGGTCCTTGCGGACGGTGCCGTCGAGGGCACGCTGCCTGCGAACTGCCGTGTGCGAACGTTTCGGGCGAACCGGAAGATCGGCCGCGGAGCCCGCTTCGAGGTGGCACTCGCCCGCGAGCTGCCGGGACTGCGCGGTGGCGCAGTCGTTGCGCACATGTGCCCGATCTACGCCGTGCTGGCAGCTCCGCTCGTGCGCCCCTTGGGCGTGCCGCTTCTCCTCTGGTTCACCCACTGGCGGGCGAGCAGGCTCTTGCGCGCGGCCGAGCGCCTCTCGACCGCGGTCATCTCGGTCGACCGCCGGTCGTTCCCACTGCGCTCGGAGAAGGTCACGGCGATCGGCCACGGGATCGACATCTCCGAGTTCTCGTGTTCCGGGAGGGAAACGACCTCGACCTTGCAACAGACTGTTACAAGGCTTGATCTTCTCGCGCTGGGGCGCTACTCACGCGCGAAGGGGCTCGAGGTCGTGTTGCGGGCGGTGGCGGCGGTCGATCGCGTGCGGCTCGACGTCTACGGGCCCGCTCTCTCCGGCGACGAGCGGGCGCATCGCGCCGATCTGGAGCAGCTCGTCCGAGAGCTCGAGCTCGACGATCGTGTAACGCTCGCGGACGCCGTGCCTCGCTCTCGGATACCACAGCTGCTCGCGACCCACGACGCGCTCGTGAACAACATGCGCGCCGGCGCCCCGGACAAGGTCGTCTACGAGGCTGCCGCGAGCTGCTTGCCGGTACTCGCGTCCAATCCGATCTTCGATGCGCTGCTGGAGCCGGAGCAGCGCTTCGGGCGCGAGAGCCCGGACGAGCTCGCCGCCCGGATCCGGGAGCTGGCCGGCCTGGATGCGGCTGACCGGGCGGAGCTCGGGAAGCGGCTCCGGGAGCGCGTCGAGGCGGGGCACTCGGTCGAATCGTGGGCGCGCGGAGTGCTCGCCGCAGCGGGGGTCACCCGGTGACCGCTCCAGCTGGGAAGGTCCTGCACGTTCAGAAGGTCGCCGGCATCTCCGGCTCCGAGGCGCACCTGCTCCAGCTGCTTCCAGGCCTGCGCGAGCGGGGCTGGGACGTGGACTTCCTCATGCTCCACGAGGACGAGCCGGGCGCGTGGGAGTTCGCCCGGGCGCTCCACGACCGCGGAGTTCCGCTCGACGACGTCCGGCTACGAGCCGACGTCGACCCCCTCGCGTATGCGAAGGTCGCGGCGTTCCTCACGCGGCGCCGGCCGCGCATCCTGCACACGCACCTCGTCCATGCGGACGTGTACGGGCAGATTGCCGGGGCGATGGCCCGGACGCCGCTTCGCATCTCCACCAAGCACGGCTTCAACTGGTTTCGTGAGGGGCGCTTCTTCGGGCTCGCCGACCGCTCGGTTGCTTCACTCGCCCATGTCCACATCGCCATCTCGCAAGGCCTCGCGCGCTACCTGGCCGAGATGGAGGGATTCGACGAGGACGGCTTCGAGATCGTCCACTACGGGATCGCCGCGCGAAACTCCGTCACACCGTTCGCAGGCTCGGAGCCGCGCCTGCTCTGCGTGGGGCGGTTGATCCCTGTCAAGGGCCATCTCGTCCTTTTGCGCGCGCTCGCGCAAGCACGAGCACGCGTGCCCGAGCTCGTCCTCGGCATCGCGGGCTCGGGCCCGCTCGAGCCGGCGCTCCGAGGCTATGCGCGCGAGCTCGGGCTCGGCGACGCAGTGCGGTTCCTCGGCTTCGTCTCGCCGGTGCAGCAGGCGATCGAGGATGTTTCGGTCGTCGTCGTGCCGTCGCTCGGCGAGGGGTTCGGGATGGTCGCGCTCGAGGCCATGGAGCGCGCGCGACCGGTCATTGCGAGCGCTGTCGGCGGCCTTCCCGAGATCGTCGCGGACGGGGAGACGGGGCTCGTCGTTCCGCCGGGTGATGCGGAGGAGCTCGCTGGGGCGATGGTCGCGCTCGCGTCGGATCTTCCTCGCGCGGCCGCGATGGGGGCTGCGGGAAGACGACGTGCGCTCGAGGCGTTCACGCAGGAGCGCTCGACGGCTGCGATCGAAGCGCTCTACCGGCGCGAGCTGGAGAGCGACTCCTCGTAGACCGCGGCCGTGCGCTCGGCCATCCGCGCGACCGAGAATTCCTCACGGGCCCGCGTGCCGCCAGCCTCGCCCAGCGCACGAGCACGGGCCGGGTCGTCGAGGAGCGAGACGACCGCCTCGGCGAGCCGAGCCGGGTCGTCCGGCTTGACGAGCAGGCCGGTCTCCCCGTCGAGCACGATCTCGGGGATCGAGCTCACGCTGCTCGCGACGACGGACCGCTCGCAGAGCATGGCTTCCAGCAGAGCGAGGCCGAACCCCTCCCAGCGCGCGGGATGAATGACGACGGTGGCGCGGCGAAGCCACCACGCCACGTCTCCGACCCGCCCCGGAAAGCTGACCGCGTCCGCGACGCCGCGCGTGGCTGCACGCTCGGTGAGCTCGGCCCGCAGCGGCCCCTCGCCCAGCACGACGAGGTGCGTCGCCGCGTGCTGCTCCCGAATGCGGACGAGCGCCTCGATGGCGATGTCGACCCCTTTCTGCGGCACGAGCCGGCAGACGGCCACGAGGACCGGGGTCTCCGCGGGCAGATCCGGGCCTCCGGGGAGTCCCCATGGCTCGGGCGGCGCGTCGAGCCCGTAGTGCACAAGCCGGAGCTTGCGGTCGGGGAGCCCGACGACGTCGCGGTTGAACCGGGCGAGCGCCTCGGTGATGCAGATGACTCGAGATGCACGCCTCGTGAGCAGCTTCTCCAGGTAGCGACCCCTGCCGGAGCGGAAGGGATCGTCGTTGTGCTTCGTCGAGACGAGCACGGCTCGCGCGGGCGCTGAAGCGAGCGCGCCGTACGCGTCGGCGTGAATCAGATGCGTGTGGACGATGTCGGTCCGGATTGCGCGCACAGCGCGGATCACCGCCGCGGCGAGGCGCGGATCGAGATCGCGAGGGCACGGCAGCCGCTCGAACGGGATGTCGCGCTCGGCAAGCGCCGCGTAGAAGGGCTCCGGCGCCGCCTTCGTGTCGTCGAGCCCGAGGAAGCTCGCATCGATCCCACGCGCGCGGAGCGCCGGTAGCAGCTCGAGCACGTGCCGCTCCGAGCCCCCGATGCCACCGATTCGCTGCACATGGAGGACCTTCATGAGCGGGTCGCCGGTCGCAGGCGGCGCTCCCGTATCCAGTCCCAACCCCGCACGAGCGCGACGGCGGCGAGGATCGCGAGCAGGAAGTCGAAGGGCGCGCGGTAACGCACGGTCCCCGCGAAGGCCGTGGCGGCGAGCGTGTTGTAGCCGACGAGGAGGACCACGAGAGCGACATACCGACGCGGCGCCAGAGCGGCCCCGGCGATCGCGAGCAGGTAGACCGCGATCATGAACGCCGGCTCGACGACGTCGCGACCGAGCTCTGCCAGGCGTCCCCGGCCGGCGTCGTCGGAGTCGACCGAGAAGGTCGGGCTCCAGAGCATCTCTACGGCCTGAGCCGCGAGACGCCCCTTTTCGTCGAGGTTCTCGCGCCAGAAGTCGAACACGAGCTCGCGGTAGTAGCGCTGCTGCGCGCACTCGTCGACCTGGGTGGGCTTGCCCGCGAGCGTGAGGTCGGCGGCTTTCTCGGGCCAGGGCGGTCCGCCGCGAGGCTCGGGGACATCGTCGATCCAGCCGCCGCGGTCGAGGATCTCTCGGGTGTTCTCGTTGTTCGCCTTCCAGAGCGCGCGTGTATCCGTGGTGAGGACGGGGCAGCCGACGCTGAGCTCGTTTCGAGCAATCCAGGGCGCGACGACCACGACAGCCCCGGCGACGACCGCCGCCCCGAGCAGCAAGGAGCGGCGCGAGCGCTCGAGCGGTAGGGCGACGAACGCCGCGAGCACGAACGGCAGGAGCGCCAGCCGGGCGTTCCCGAGGATCGCGAAGCCCGCCGCGGCTCCGAGGGCGAGCGCCAGCAGCGCGTCCTTCCGCTCGGCGACGACCAGTGCGAGCAGCGCGACAACCGCCACGAGCAGCCCGTCCAGGACCTCGCGGTTCAAGTGCATGTCGTGCCAGACGAGGAACGGATGCAGCGTGGCGATCGTCGCGCCGACCACGCCGACCCGAAGCGAGACGACGCGGCGACCGATCTCGAGCACGATTGCCGCGGTCAAGGCCGCGATCGCGATGTGCGCGATGCCGACGACCAGCCAGTGTCGCTCGAGGACTTGGTAGAGCCCGGCCAGGAACCAGGCGTAGAGGGGCTGTGTGTATCCGGAGGCCCGCCCGGGGAGGAAGCCGAACGTACCGCTCGCGACGAGGGTCTGTGCGAAGCGGTCGCTCTTCTCTACGAGCTCCTCGAGGATCGCCCCGCGCTCGGACCACAGGACGACCAGGCGCGGCAGGGCCGCGGCGGCGAGCACGATTGCGAGGGCCTGGCGTCGCGTCATCGTGCGGCTCGAGCGACAGGCGCCGGCGTGACGGGAGCGTCGAGCCACGAGCGCTGCCAGAGCTCCAGCACGAGCAGGCACCAGAGGCGATGACCGTGGTCGCGTTCGCCTCGCGTGTGCTCGTAGAGCATGCGCTTGACGACACTCGGCTGCAGCTGCTGGCGTGCTCGCGTCCGTGCATCGAGGAGCGTGTCTCCGGCGAGCTCCCGGAGCGGTCCGCGGAACCAGTCGCCGAGAGGGATGCCGAAACCGGTCTTCCCGCGCGTGGCGAGCTCCGGCGGGATGAGGGACGAGAACGCACGCCGGAGGGCGACCTTCCCGCGCCGCCCTTCGAAGCGCAGAGAGTCGGGCAACGAGACCCCGAGCTCCAGCACCTCGTGGTCGAGCAGCGGCGAGCGGAGCTCGAGCGACGTCGCCATCGACGCCCGGTCCGCTTTCACGAGCAGGTCGTCGGGGAGGTACGTTCCGGCGTCGAGCCTTTGGAGGCCGCCGACTCCACTCGCGGGTGGGTTGCCGAGCAGCTCCCAGGCCGGAGTCGGCGCTCCGAGAGCGTTCGTCAGGTCCGGGGAGTACAGCTCGGCCCGCAATCCTGCGGGGAAGATCTCCACCAGACCGCCGTAGCGCTCGTGCGCCGGCCGCGCCGCAGCCTCCAGCAGCCGTGCCGCCCGAAACGGCGCAGAACGCGGGTGGCGGCGCCCCGCAGGGAGCCTGCGCAGCATGCGGGCGCCGAGGGTCGGAACGAGAGGGACCGCACCGATTCGCCCGGCCATCCGCATCGCCGCGTAGCGCTCGTATCCCGCGAAGGACTCGTCTCCCCCGTCCCCCGTCAGCGCGACCGTGACGTGCCGCCGCGCGACCTGCGAGATGAGGAAGGTGGGCAGGATCGCCTCGTCCCCTAGCGGCTCGTCGAGGAACGAAGTCAACTGGGAGACGAGCTCGACCGGGTCGGGCTCGACGATCAGCTCCTCGTGCATCGTTCCGAAGGCGTTCGCTGCAACGCGCGCCGCGGAGCGCTCGTCATAGCGTGGATCCTGGACGCCGACGGTGAACGTGCGAACGGGCCGGGTCGACTCCTGCGCCATCAGGCCGACCACGATCGTCGAGTCGATCCCTCCGGAGAGCAGGGCTCCGAGCGGGACGTCGCTCACCAGCCGGCGCCGCACCGCGTCGCGCACGGTCGTTCGTACGAGCTCGAGCCACTCGTCATCGGACACTTCGCGTGGCTCGGGCTCGAGCGTCCAGTAGGACTGCGTCCGGATCTCGCCGTTCTCCCAGACGAGGACGTGTCCCGGCGCAACCCGGCGGATACCGGCCACGCCCGTCTCGGCGCCAGGGACGTACTGGAGCGCCAGGTAGGCATCGAGCGCCCGGGGTGAGAGCTCGCGGCGCAGACCGGGGAGCTGGAGCAGCGCCTTCAGCTCCGACGCGAACGCGAGCGAGCCGTCCGGCATCGAGACGTAGTGCAGCGGCTTCTTGCCGACCCGGTCGCGTGCGAGGACGAGGCGCTCGCGGGCTCGATCCCAGAGCGCAATCGCGAACATCCCCCGAAGCTCCGCCGGGAAGTCAGGGCCGTGCTCCTCGTACACGTGCGGTATGACCGCGGTGTCGCCGGTGCCTGGCACCATGTGCCCCTGGGCGGCGAGGCTTTGCCTGACGTCCTGGAAGTCGTACAGCTCGCCGTTGAAGACCGCCACGACGTCGCCGGACTCGTTCAGCGCGGGCTGGTCGCCGGTCTCGAGGTCGACGACCTCGAGACGACGATGGCCGAGGACGCAACGCCCGAGCGCCGTGATGCCGCCGGAGTCCGGGCCGCGATGGACGAGCGCTTCGGTCATGCGGGCGACGACGTCCGGGTCGGCCGGAGCGGAGGGCGATACTAGTCCGCTGATGCCGCACACGACGCGGAAACGGTACGCGGTCGTCTCCTGCCACGTCGAACGACC
>Ga0208612_1000144_pt1 | contig 39268 bp, 40 predicted proteins | sample AntDryMetagUQ889_FD_188089 | JGI IMG/M metagenome (GOLD analysis project Ga0208612, IMG submission 188089) | Polar desert microbial communities from Antarctic Dry Valleys - UQ889 (SPAdes) | ecosystem: Environmental > Terrestrial > Soil > Desert | place: Antarctic Dry Valleys | collected 2008-12-31 | reverse complement strand
GAACTCCTCGCCGCTACTCCCTGCGCCTGGGACTACGCGATCTCGCTCAACTGAGCCGCGCGGTGGAACTCAGACCGCCTTCTTGGACAGGCCCTTAAGTCGCTCAGCCGAGCGAGCCGAGTGGCGCGATCGCCCGTAACGGCTGACCCGTGACCTCGGCGATCAGGTCGAAGTCGCGGTCGTAGTGGAGAACCGAGAGCTCCGCGAGCTCGGCGGCTGCCGCGATGAGCAGGTCGGCGATGCCGACCTGGCGGTGGTGGAGCGGACCGCGCTCGGCGAGCTGCTGGAAGACGTCGGATGCGCGCCGCCACACGCGATCTCCCATCGGTGCTTCGCGAAGAGCGTCGAGCCTCGCGACCACGGCAGCGAACTCGACGCCGTCGCGCGCGCTCCAGAGGACTTCCAGACGCACCATCGCGCACGTGGCGATTCGGCCGGCGGCGAGGGCCTCCGCGAAGTCGGCCATGACGAGCGGCCTCTTCCGGCGGTTCGCCCAGGCGCTCGTGTCCGCGAGCTCTACCAGGATCGTGGCTTGCGCAGCTGCTCGAGAGCCTCGGGCGTCAGATCAGCGAAGTCGTGCCCCGCCAGCCACCGCAGCTTCTCGCGGCGGACAACGTCCTCGAGCGCGCGGTGGACGGTGTCGGTGGTGCCGTTGGAGCCGAGCACCTCGCGCGCCTGGGCGACGAGGTCGAGATCGAGATTGAGCGACGTGCGCTTAATCACCAGTCTGAAGCATACCCTTCAGAGCCTCTAATGCATACGGACATGTCCGGTTCAGGCATACCGCGCTAGGCTTCCGCAGATGGAGCTGACGTCGCTGCCCGGTCACGAGCTCGTCCTCAGGGGGATCGACGACCTCCGGCATGGAAGCGGATCGGTCGAGGCGTTGCTCGTCTCGATCGGTGCGCCGCGACTGAAGCAGGCCGGCATAGACGTGCCTGAGCCGCTCCCGGAGGCCGAGCATCGCCTCTATGAGCTGCTCGCCGCCGAGGAGCCTGACGCCGCGCACGGACGGTACAACGCGCTCGTGCGGCAGCTCGTGAGCTTCGAGCAGGCCGCGGATGCGCGAGCTCGCTGACGCCGAGCGCATTCGCGCGTTCATGCAGGCGGCGGGCGTCGCCGCCGCGCATGAGGGCGTCTGCTATCTCGCGGGTGGGTCGACGGCGGTGCTGCTCGGCTGGCGTGCGACGACGATCGACGTCGACATCGCGCTGGAACCGGAGCAGGACGAGCTGCTGCGGGCACTGCCGCGGATCAAGAGCGAGCTGAGCGTCAACGTCGAGCTCGCCTCACCGCGCGACTTCATCCCGCTTCCCCGCGACTGGGAGGCCCGGAGCATCAGCGTGACAAAGGAACGCCTGCTCTCGTTCGCGCACTTCGACCCGTACTCGCAGACGCTCTCGAAGCTCGAGCGCGGGCACGACCGCGATCTCGAGGACGTGGCGGCGATGATGCGGCTCGGCCTCGTCGAGCCGGAGCGTCTGCGAGAGCTGTTCGCAGAGATCGAGCCCGAGCTGTACCGGTTTCCGGCGATCGATCCCACGCGGTTCCGGGCGGCGGTCGAGGCTGCCGGCGGTTAGCGGTGCCACCCGTGCTGGTTTGAACCTGCCCGCGACCGTGCAGAAGGCAGGGATGTTCCGCTTGCGCAACCTCGTGCTCCTCTGGATCGGCCGCAAGCTCTGGGCAGCCGCTCGGCCCGCGGTGCAGCGGCGGTTGCGCAAGCGCAACTCGCCGCACTCCTAGCGCAGTCCTGCCGCTGCGGCCGCAGCCGCAGCGATCACTTGCCGCGCGAGGTCTTCTTCTTCTTAGGCGTGACTGCCTTCCCGCTCGCGGCCGCCTGCTTCTGCTTCTTCTTCGCTGGCATCCTGATCCTCCCGTGTCGCTGGTGAGCCTTTATGTAAGCAGGATCGAATGGCTCTGCCTAATGCGCCGCGGCCGGCGAACGCTTCCTGCCGCGCTAGGGTGACGTCTCAAACCGAGGGAGAGGAGTCGAGATGGCATTGTTCGGCAACCTGGTGACGCTTGCGAAGAGCCCGCAGGGGCGAAGGCTCCTCGTCCAGGCGCAGAAGGCCGCGCGCGATCCCCAGAATCGAGAGCGGCTCGACAAGGTGCGCAGCAGGATCCAAAACCGGGGAGCCGCGCCCGCGAAGGATCCCGCGGTACCGGAGCCGGGCGAAGCCGCCGGTGCGGAGGCCCCGGGCCCGCGACCCTGACCTGAAGGTCACCCGTCGGCGTCTCGGCGATCGGCCGAGGCGGCAAACGCCGCATACGCCCGCTGTAGCACTTCCGCCAGATCGCGTCCGTGTACCTGGACGCCACTCGGGCCGAGGCGCTTCAGAACGGCCCCGGTGGGGAGCGGCCGCAGGGGACGGGGAGCCGGCAGGCGCCCCGCGCGCCACGGGTCGGCAACCGGCGCCGAGGTAGCGATCGTCTCTGGCGCTGCGGCCGCCGGATCGTCATCCAGGCCGCAGCCACGCCAGCGCAGGAGCAACGAGGGGTCACGGTCGATCTCGTGTGCGATCGCGTAGGCGAGCGCCACGACGTGCGCACAGGCCTCGCGTTCGCACGTGCACGCTCGGCGGAGCGCCCGCGCGGGAGGCACGAGCGGCTCCTCCCAGTCGATCGTCATCAGATGCTCGAGGTGCACCGACTGCTCGCGCCCCTCGACGGCCGCCTCCAGCGGCCGCTTGCCGCGCGCGTAGCGGACCATCGCCGACCAGATCCTCGGCGGCACGGGATCGGCCGAGAGCGTGACGGCGCAGCCGCTGACGACCGCCTCGATCGTTCCTACCCGGACGTGAACTGCCGAGACCTCGCCGGCGCGGGCGAGGACGCGCCCTTGCTCGGCCGTCGACGAGCCCTCGTCTCGGACGACGCCGCTCGCGAACAGCCGCGCCCACGGGCCACGTCCGACCCTGTCCCGCTCCGACGTCACGACGACCGGCCCACCCTCGTTCAGGACCTCGGCGCTCATGACGCGACCTCGACCGCGTCGAGCGAGAGCTCCACGGCGGCGCGGATCGCACCGAGGTCGAGATCGCCGAGCCAGTCCTCACCGCGACCGGCGATCACCTTCTCCGCGAGCTCACGCTTCGAGTCGAGCAGCCGGTCGATCCGCTCCTCGAGCGTGCCGCTGCAGATGAGGCTGTGCACGAAGACCTGCTTGCGCTGGCCCAGGCGGTGGGCGCGGTCGGTCGCCTGCTGCTCGACCGCCGGGTTCCACCACCGGTCGAAGTGGAAGACGTGGTTGGCCGCCGGCAGGTTGAGCCCGCGGCCGCCTGCTCTGATCGAGATCACGAGCACCGACGGCCCCTCCTCCGTCGCGAACGTCGCCAGCAGCTCCTCGCGCTGGCGGGCGTTCAGACGGCCGTGGAAGAAGCCGACGCTCCTCCCGCTTCGCTCGGCCACGTGCGGAGCGAGCCGCTCGAAGCCGGGGTACTGCGTGAAGACGAGTGCCTTGTCACCGGCGGGAACCTGGCCGAGCAGCTGCAGCAGTCGCTCCAGCTTGCCGGAGCGGCCGTCGAGCGGTCGTCCTGTCGTCAGCACCATCTCCGGGTGATTGCAGACCTGCTTGAGCTGGCTGAGCATCGCGAGCACGGCCCCGCGGCGGCCGAAGCGGTCCTCGTGCGTCTCGACCCGCCGCAGCCAGCGGTCCATCGTCGCCCGATACAGGCTCGCCTGCTCGACCGTGAGGCGGCAGTAGTCCTTCGCGATCGTGATCGGCGGGAGCTCGAGCTCCACCTCCGCGGAGTCCTTCTCCCGGCGGAGGATGAACGGCTGCACGATCGAGCGCAGCCGGTCCAGGGCGCGCTCCTCGCCGTAGCCCTCGATCGGCCGGGCGAAGGTGCGGTCGAACCAGTCGCGGGAGCCGAGCAGGCCGGGATTGACGACGTCCATGATCGACCACAGCTCCCCGAGCCGGTTCTCGATCGGCGTGCCCGTCATCGCCACCCTGCGGCGTGCGGGCAGCCGCCGTAGCGCACGTGCGCGCTTCGTGGCCGGGTTCTTCACGTCCTGAGCCTCGTCGAGCAGGAGCCGATCCCAGGCGATCGTCTCGAGCGCCTCGACGTCGCGCGCGGCGATGTCGTAGGAGGTGACGACGACGTCGGAGCGGCGCGCGGCCTCGACGAGGGCGGCGGCCGGGAGCCGGCGGTTGCCGTGGTGGAGGTGCACGCGCAGGGACGGGGCGAACCTGGCGATCTCCGCCTCCCACTGCCGGACGACGCTCATCGGGCAGACGACGAGCGTCGGTCCGAGCCGATCCGACGCCGGCTGCTCGCGCTCGGAGAGGAGCATCGCGATCGCCTGCACGGTCTTCCCGAGCCCCATGTCGTCGGCGAGGATCGCGCCGATGCCGAGGTCGCCGAGCAGGCGCAACCAGCCGTGGCCGCGTTCCTGGAACGGGAACAATGGGAGTTCCATCGCCGCCGGGGTCGGGAGGGAGCGGAAGCGGCGCTCACCCCCCTCGAGGAGCTCGGCCAGCGGCGCGTCGAGCACGACCTCGCCGAGCTCGAGGCCGGCCTCGTCCGTCTCGAGCCCGGAGACGGCGCGAACGAGGTCGACCATCCCGGCGCCGCTGTGGCGGCGCTCGAGGAAGCGCAGGGCACGCTCGACGTCGGAGCTGCGGAGCGAATGCCAGTGACCGCCGATCTCGACGTACGGCTCCTTGGCCGTCGCGAGCTGGCGGAGCTCCTGCTCGTCGAGGACGTGGTCCCCGACGGCGAGACGCCAGTCGAAGTCGGCGAGCGCAGCGGCGGACAGAAGGCCGCTCGAGGGCACCGGCGACCGCCTCGTCGCCGTCAGGTTCACCCGCAGCCTGCTGCGGGAGCTCAGCCAGGCCGCGGGCAGGAGCACGGGCACCCCGAGCTGCTCGAGCCGGGGAGCTCCTTCGCGCAGGAACGCGCGCACCGTCTCCTGCTCCAGCCTTGCTTCGGCGGGGTGGGTCGGGTCGAAGGCGATCCCGGCCTCGGCGAGCACGGGCTCGAGTTCCGACAGCTGCCTGATCAGGTCGCGGCGTGGGTCCCCGGAGCGGAGGAACGAGTAGACCTCGTCGCCGTCACTCCACAGAAGCGACGCCGGTAGACCGAGGGTCGGGTCGTCCTCCGCCTGGAGCCACAGCTCGAGCACGACGGCGGAGGCTTCCCCGGTGTCCGCGGCCTCACGCTCGGCAAGGTGCAGGCTGAGTTGCCAGCGTCCCACGGTGCGGCGGCCGAGCCCCGTGTCGACCCAGGCCGCGAGCCGTCGTCGCAGGGCGGCGTAGCCGGAGTGGGGCGGGAGCGCCGCGTCCGCAGCCGCGAGCCCTTCGAGGAACGATTCGGCTGCGGTGGCACGCCCCCCGCCTGCTGACTGCGTGAGGCGTACGCGGTCTGCGCGCAGGCGGTCGCGGGCGATCTGGTCGACGAGAACGGGGTAAAGGTCGTGGACGGTGGCCTCTCGGTCGCCGCCGAACGCATCGGCCGAGACCGCTGGCAGCGCCGCTGCGATCTGCGTCAGAGCGTCCTGCACGCTCTCGTCGAGCGTGGCACCCCAGAACGCGTGCCACGTGCCGCCCGCGTGCTCGAGGTAGGGGTGAACGAGGCCTTCGGCCAGCGAGCGGTGCGCGAGCTCGACGAGCGCGAAGGCAGCCACGGCGCTGCCGCCGAGATCGAGCCCGGCAGGAGGCTTCCGGGCGAGCTGGACGAGACCTGCGGGGTCGACGAGCCGTGTCTCGACACGTGGCCCGACGAGCGCGAGGTGGACGATGGCCGGCAGGCCGATCCGCAGGTCGCGCGTCGAGACGGCCCCGTCGGGGCCGCGGGTGAAGACGCTCGCGGAGGCATCCTGCTGCCACACGATCTCGAGGGTGGGCAGGGTCTCGCCTTGCTCTGGAGGGTTTGCCGTCTGTGCGGACACGACCTATCACCATAGGCGCAGGCTCCGACGCTCCGCCTCCCCCGGCTGGGAGTCCTCGCTACACGGACTCGCCCGCTCCCGGGCTAGGCTCTGCGGCGTGCGCCGCCTCTTGCTTGCGAGCCTCGTGCTCGCGTTCGTTGTCGCGATCGGCGAAGCGACCGCTGACTCATCGGCTCCTCGCTATGGCACCTTCCGCACGCCGAGCGGGAACATCGTCTGCGTGTGGGGGATCGACGACGGCCCGTATCCGCCGTTCGTGCGCTGCGACATTCGCAGCGGGCTCGTTCCGTTCCCGGCAAGGCCGCGCGGCTGCCCGCGTGACAGCGACTACGGCCAGGGGCTGCAGCTGCTGGCTGTTCCGCGCACAGGTGAGAGGGGGAGGGGCGTCGCCACCGTCGTGTGCGCCGGGGACACGGCCCTTGGCGGAAGCGGACCCACGCTGGCCTACGGCAGCACCTTCAGGCGGGGCGGGATCTCCTGCACGTCGGCGCGGTTGGGCCTCACCTGCCGCAACCTCGCCGGACGCGGCTTCTTCCTCTCGCGCGAGCGCTGGCGCATCTTCTAGCTGCAGCCGCCCCTGTTGCACGTGTAGACAACGACTCAGAGTACCCGTGCAGGGCTGTCCGGATCGGCCTCCTACAATGGCCCTTCCGTGAGCGCCCCGTTCGTCCACCTGCACGTCCACAGCGAGTACTCGATCCTCGACGGAGCGTGCCGCATCCCCGCCCTCGCGGCCCGCGCGGCCGAGCTCGAGATGCCCGCCGTCGCGCTCACCGACCACGGCTCCCTGGCCGGAGCGGTCGACCTCTACAAGGCGACGGGAAAGCACGGGATCAAGCCGCTCCTCGGTTGTGAGGTCTACGTCGCCGACGACCGCCGGTCGCGCACTCGCGGCTACGCGCACCTGACGCTGCTCGCGCAGTCGAACGACGGCTACGCGAATCTGATCAGGCTCTCCTCGCTCGGCTACCTCGAGGGCTACTACACGAAGCCGCGAGTCGACTGGGAGCTGCTCCAGACCTACGCGCCCGGGCTGATCGCGCTCTCGGGCTGCCTCTCCGGACGCGTCTGCAAGGCGCTCGAGGAAAGCCGGCCGCAGGACGCGCGCTCGGAGCTCGACCGGCTGGCACAGATCTTCGGGCGCGACAACACCTACGTCGAGCTCCAGAACGCGGGGCTGGAGGTGCAGCAGCGCGTCAACCCGGAGCTCGTCCAGCTCGCAGGGGAGGCGAAGCTGCCGCTCGTCGCGACCGGCGACGTCCACTACCTCACGGCCGAGGACGCCTACTCGCACGAGGCGCTTCTCTGCATCCAGTCCGGCGACTCGCTCAAGAACCCGGGGCACTGGCGCTTCGAGACGAACGAGTTCTATTTCAAGACCCCGGAGGAGATGGCGCTCGACTTCCCCGGCCAGGAAGACGCGATGCGACGGACACTCGAAGTGGCAGAGCGCTGCAACGTCAGCCTCGAGCTTGGCGCCGTCCTGCTGCCGCAGTTCCCGACGCCGGAGGGCCGTGACGCCTTCGACTACCTGCTCGAGCTCTGTGAGCAGGGCCTCGAGCGGCGCTACGACAAGGTCACGACCGAGCTCCGCGAACGGCTGCAGTTCGAGCTGAAGACGATCAAGGAAATGGGCTTCGCCGACTACTTCCTGATCGTCTGGGACTTCATCCACTTCGCGAAGACGAACGGGATCAGCGTCGGCCCCGGCCGTGGCTCCGCCGCGGGCTCGCTCGCCGCCTACTGCCTGCAGATCACCGACGTCGACCCGATGCGCTACGGCCTGCTCTTCGAGCGCTTCCTCAACCCGGCGCGCGCCGACCTGCCCGACATGGACATCGACTTCTCGGTTGCGGGGCGCGAGCGCGTGATCAACTACGTCGCCGAGAAGTACGGGCGCGACCGGGTCGCGCAGATCATCACCTTCGGCACGATGGCGGCACGCGCGGCGGTTCGCGACGCCGGCCGCGTGCTCGAGGTCCCCTACGGCGTCGTCGACCGGATCGCGAAGCTGATCCCGGAAGGACCGGGCCAGACGCTCGCGGAGTGCCTCAAGTCGGGCGAGCTGAAGGCGGCGTACGACACCGATCCGGTCGCGAAGGAGATCGTCGACCTGGCAAAGCCGCTCGAGGGGCTCGTGCGGCAGGACTCGATCCACGCCGCCGGGGTCGTGATCGGAGCGGGGCCGCTGATCGACGTCGTCCCCCTCCAGCAGAAGGGCGCCGACCAGGAGGTCGTCACCCAGGTCTCGATGGGGAACGTGGTCGACCTCGGCCTGCTGAAGATGGACTTCCTCGGCCTGCGCAACCTCGACGTGATCGACAAGGCGGTCGAGCTCGTGGGCGGCCTCGACATCGAGAAGCTCCCGCTCGACGACCCGAAGACCTACGCGATGCTCGCGCGCGGCGAGGCGGCGGGCGTCTTCCAGTTCGAGTCGTCGGGCATGCGGGAGGCGCTGCGGCTCGTCAAGCCGACGGAGTTCGAGGACCTGATCGCGCTCGTCGCCCTCTACCGGCCGGGGCCGATGTCCTACATCCCGGTCTACGCGCGCCGGAAGCACGGCCAGGAGCCTGTCACCTACCTCGACCCGCGCCTGAAGCCGCTGACCGGCGACTCCTACGGCATCTGCATCTACCAGGAGCAGTACATGCAGATCGCCAAGGAGATGGCGGGCTTCACGCCGGCGGAAGCCGAGACGCTGCGCAAGGCGATCGGCAAGAAGATCCACGCACTGATGGCGTCGCTCAAGGACAAGTTCCTCGAAGGCTGCGCCAGGAACAACGTCTCGGCCTCTGTTGCGCAGCAGCTCTGGAAGGACATGGAGCAGTCGCAGGACTACTCCTTCAACAAGGCGCACGCCGCCTGCTACGCGCTCATCTCCTACCGCACCGCCTGGCTGCGCGCGCACCACCCGTGCGAGTACATGGCTGCGCTGATCTCGTCCGTGATGAGTACGAAGGACCGCGTCCCGTTCTACGTGTCCGCCTGCGACGAGCTCGGAATCGACGTGCTCCCGCCCGACGTCAACTCCTCCCAGACCGACTTCGCCGTTGTCGCCGGGAAGATCCGCTTCGGCCTGAACGCGGTCAAGAGCGTCGGGGAGAGCGCGGCCCGCGCGATCATCCGCGCGCGGGAAGAGGGCGGCGAGTTCGAGTCGATCTGGGACTTCACCGAGCGCGTCGACCCGCAGGTCGTGAACAAGCGCTCGCTCGAGGCGCTCGTCAAGTGCGGCGCGCTCGACTGCTCCGGCGCCTCGCGGATGGGGATGCTCGCCTGCCTCGAGCAGTCGCTCGCGTGGGGGCAGAAGCACGCAGCCGACCGGCTCGCCGGCCAAGCCTCGATCTTCGACAGCGCTTTCGACTCCGCCGACAGCGTCACGAAGCACCACCACCCCGCAATCCCGTCCGGCGAATACGAGCAGCCGGAACTGCTGAGGCTCGAGAAGGAGACGCTCGGCCTCTACGTCTCGGAGCACCCGCTGCACGCCGTGCGCGAGCAGCTGCGGCGCAAGACGGACTGCTCGCTCGCCGAGCTCGAGCGTCGGCGCGACGGCGAAGTCGTCACGGTCGGCGGGATCGTCGCCGCGCTCAAGCAACTGACGACGAAGAAGGGGGAGCCGATGGTCTTCCTGACGCTCGACGATCCGACGGGCGGTGGGGAGGTCGTCGTGTTCAACTCCACCTACGCAGCATCCCGCGAGCTGTGTGTGACGGAGCGCATTCTCATCGTCAAGGGGCGCGTCGATCACAAGCAGCAGGGCGAGACGAAGCTGATCGCGCTCGAGGTGACGGCGTTCGAGGCGGTTGCGGAGCGGAAGGAGATCCGCTTCAAGCTCGACGCCCGGCAAGCCCGCGCGGGGATCGTGAAGGAGCTCGTCGAGCTCGTGCGGGAGTATCCAGGCGAGTCGCCGGTCTACCTCTCGCTCGAGACCTCGCTGGGCCCCAAGACCCTCGCCCTGGGGCCGAAGCACCGCGTCGCGATCGACTCGGACTTCCTCACCGACGCGCGGCTACGGTTCGGTGTGGACGCGATCCTCTAGCCTCTCGGCATGACCTTGATCTTCGAGGTGGAGGAGGCCGGCTGCGCCTCGTGTGCGCAACTCGTGCGCGGCGCGCTCGAGCCTCTCGGCGCAGTCTTGTCCGTCGAGGTCGACGAGGCGGCCGATCGAGCCACGGTCTCGCTCGCCCCGGGCCGGGAAGTCACGGAGCAGGAGGTCGCCCGAGCGCTCGCCACCGCATCCGAGGGTGTGGGCCACGCCTATCGCGTGCGGCCCGGGTCCTGGCTGCGCGAGGCTTAACCCAGACCTTTCTCCGCCAGCGCGCGTCTCGCCGACTCGGACTTCTCGAGCCCGAGTCCCATCCCGCGCAGGATCTCCGGAGTCTTCGTGAACTGGATCTCCGAGTAGGCGACGACCTGAGCCTGGTTTCCCCACGGGTCGAGGAAGGAGTTGCCGCCGAAGATCTCCACACCGGCCTCTCGCGCTGCGGCGAGCACGGCCGGCACGTCGTCGACGACGAGACCGAAGTGACGAGCTGCGTCGGGTCCCTGCGTACGCCCTTCGGCGAGCGCGATGAACTGGTCGCCCATGTCGATGAAGGCCATCCCACGGCTCCGGCCGCGCAGCTCGAGGTCGAAGAGGCGGCCGTAGAACTCGAGCGCTTCCTCGAGCGAGCCGACCTCGAGCGCGATGTGGTTGATCCCGACGGCGCGAGCCACGTCCATAGCGTACGCGTCCGGGGGACTGTCCCTCGGCCCTCGCGGACGGTGGAACCGCGCGCCCGGTGTCGGTGTAGAAAGCTCGAGTGGTGAGCCGACCACTGACCGAGGACGAGCTCGTCGAACAGGCCCGCCAGGGAGACGGCGCAGCCTTCGGCACGCTCATCCGTGACCACCAGGAGATCGCTTTCCGCACCGCATATCTCATCACCCGCAACGCCGCCGACGCCGAGGACGCCGCGCAGACCGCCTTTGTGAAGGCCTACGACGCGCTGCCGCGATTCCGGCGCGGCGCACCCTGGCGGCCTTGGCTGCTTGCGATCGTGGCCAACGAGGCGCGCAACCGCCGCCGCTCGGCCGGGCGCCGCGAGCACCTCGCGCTGCGGGCCGCGCACGACCTTCCCTCGGGAGACGCGGCTCCGTCTCCCGAGGGGAGCCTGCTGGCAGCGGAGCAGCGGCAGACGCTGCTGGCCGCGCTCGAGACCCTGCGTGAGGAGGAACGACTCGTCCTCTCCTGCCGCTACCTGCTCGACCTGAGTGAAGAGGAGACCGCGGTGGCGCTCGGCGTGCGGCGGGGCACGGTCAAATCGCGCACGTCCAGGGCCCTCGGGCGCCTGCGGACTCAGCTGGAGGAGGAGGGATGACCGAGTTGGAGCTCCGCCTCACCTCTCTGCGCGAGGAGATCGCATTTCCGGAGACGCCGGATCTCGCTGCACGCCTAGAGCGGGAGCTCGCCGCGCGGCGTCCGACTCGACCGCGCCTGCGCCCGCTCGCGATCACCCTTGCCGTCCTCGTTGCCATGGCGGCCGGCGTGCTCGTTCTCTCGCCGGGCGCGCGCAGCGCCTTCCTCGAGATCTTTCGGCTGGAGGGCGCGACGGTCGAGCGCGTTGAGGACCTCCCCAACGTCCCGACGACAGAACGCCTGCAACTCGGCGAGCGGGTATCGCGTGAGGAAGCAGAGCGGCTCCTGGGATTCGAGCTCGTCGACCTGGGCGAGCCCGATGCCGTGTTCGTCCGCGACGAGCGCATTGCAACGCTCGTCTACGGCCCGATCGAACGACCTCGCCTCGTTCTGTCGCAGCTGCGTGGGTCGATCTTCGAGGGCTTCGTGAAGAAGACGGCGGGTGCCGGTACGCGTGTCGACGAGGTGACCGTGAAGGGCGAGCGAGGCCTCTTCGTGTCCGGCGAGCAGCACTTCGTCATGTTCCGGGACGAGTTCGGCCGGATCGCCGACGAGCCGACGTACCTGGCCGGGAACACGCTGCTCTGGAACCGCGGCCCGCTGCTGCTCCGTCTCGAGGGCGACCTCGACCGCACCGAGGCGCTCGAGCTTGCACGGTCGGTGAGGTAGGGACCCATCGGGCGACTCCCGGTGTAAGAGAGGCGACAACCCACGGAGGTCCGCATGAAGAAGCTCCTGCTCCTGCTCACGTTGGCTCTGGTCGCAGTTCCGGCGGCCACCGCCGGCGGCTGGGCGACAGTCGGTCTCAGCTCGCTGCCGAAGGACGTTTCAGCCGGAGGCGTCTGGTCGGTCGACCTGACGATCCTCCAGCACGGCCGGACGCCGCTCGAGGGAGTCCAGCCCGTCGTCCGCCTCAACCGCGACGGCGACAGCGGCGGCACGCTCGAGTACGCGGCGAAGCCGACCGGGAAGCCCGGCGTGTATCACGCCGAGGTTCGCTTCCCCAAGGAAGGCACCTGGAGGTACGAGATCTGGGACGGCTTCACCCGGAGCCACACCTACGCGCCGGTGCAGATCAGGCCTGCCGACTCGCCGTCGTCGTTCCCGACGCTGCCTGTGACGGGCATTGCGCTGGCGCTGGTCGCGGCGGCCGCCGCCTTGGCGCTCTTCACGAGACGCTTGCGCTCGACTCCCCAGCCGGCCGCAGCCGGACGCTAGCTCCTCTCGCGAGGGGCCGTCGCCGACGGTCCCTCGCGATTCGTTCCCAGCGAGGCGGCCCGCTCGGCACCAGCCGTGGCATTCGCGGAGGCCTTGCAAACCTTTTACGAAAGCTTCATCGCAATCCCCTCATATGGGGACATCTGAATCGTTGAACGAGACGAATAGCGTGTACAACGGTGCGGAGGAGTTGACTGGAATGACTGCGGCGGAGCTGAAGAACAAGGAGACGGAGCAGGAGCGGATCGAGCGCTGGCGCGCCGAGGAGCTCGAGCGGGCCGGCTATGAGCCGTCTGCCGCTCGGACGCTCGCCGGCCGGGCGGATGTCGACCTGCACTACGCGATCGATCTCATTCGGGCCGGCTGCCAGCACGAGCTGGCGCTTCAGATCCTGCTCTAGCGGCACGCCTTCCCGTCTCCCGGCAGAATGGCTGGCCGGATGACATTCCTCGCCTCGCTCGCCTTGCTCGGATCGATTCCTTCGCCGTCCACCGGCACGCTTGACGCCGGGCCGATCACGATCCACATGTACGGGCTGATGCTGCTCGCGGGCATCGCGGCTTGCATCTGGCTGACCGGGGTGCGCTGGGTCCGGCGCGGCGGTGACTGGGATCTGATCTTCCGCGTCGCTGTGTGGGGCGTCGGTGCAGGCATCGTCGGCGCGAGGCTCTACCACGTCGCCACGAGTTGGGATGAGCTGCCCGAAGAATGGTGGGGAGTCTTCGCCGTCTGGGAAGGGGGCCTCGGGATCTGGGGCGGGATCGCCGCCGGCGTCCTCGTCGGCTCGATCATCGCGCGCCGCTCAGGCGCAAGCCCCCTTGCGCTGCTCGACGCTGCCGCTCCGGGTCTCCTTGTCGCCCAGGCGATCGGTCGCGTCGGCAACTGGTGGAATCAGGAGCTCTTCGGTGAGCCCACCGACCGGCCATGGGCGCTCGAGATCGACCCTGCGCGCCGGCCAGACGACTACCTGCTTGCCGAGACGTTCCATCCGACCTTCCTCTACGAGGGGCTCTGGAACCTCTTCGCCGCGGGCTTGCTGCTGCTGCTCGATCGCCGTTTCCGGTTTCGGCCGCCGGCGCTGTTCGCCCTCTACGTCGCGCTCTACACCGCCTTCCGCTTCTACCTCGAGACCTTGCGCGTCGATCCGTCGAAAGAGCTCGCGGGAATGCGGGTGAATGCCTGGGTCGCGCTGATCCTGTTCGTCGTCGCGGTGGCCTTCTTCGTCTGGTGGCAACTCTTCCGCGGGCGCCGCCGACGGGGACTGCACGAGCGAAAGCCGGAGCCGCCGCCGGCGATGGCTGTGCCGAAACAACGCGTCCGACCCCGCCGCTAGTTTTCGCGCGCAATGTCCGTGCGCGAGTTCGAGCTGGACCTCGACGCCTTCGAGGGCCCATTCGATCTGCTGCTGACGCTCGTGCTCCGGGAGGAGCTCGAGCCGGCCGAGGTCGACGTCGCCGCGATCGTGGTCGCCTTCGTCGGACGGCTCGTTGAGCACGACGAGCTCGATCTCGGGGCCTGCGGCGAGTTCCTCGTCCTGATCGCGGCTCTCCTCGAGCTGAAGGCGCGTGCGCTCTTCCCGGACGAGGAGGCTGAGCTCGCCGAGCTCGAGCCGGAAGAGGCGGCAGAGGAGCTGGCGCGGCGCCTCGCGGAATACCGGCGCATGAAGGACGCTGCCGCCTGGCTCTCGGAACGACTCGGAGCCGAGCGCGACCGTTTCTTTCGCGTGGGGCCCGCACCGCTCGCACCGCACCCGGAGCGCACGCTGGCGCCGCAGGATCCCGAACGACTCGGTGCGGTCCTTCGAGCGCTCGCCGAGCCGCCACCCCAGGTCTCGCTGGCGCACATGCCGCTACGGTTCCCGCCGGTGTCGCAGTTCCTTGAGCGCTTCCGCGCGGTGCTGCGTCGCCGGACGCGGTTCGACCTCGACGCCGAGATCGGCGACCTGCCGCGGATCGAGCAGGCAGTTGCCTTCCTCGCTCTCCTCGAGCTGCGCAAGACCGGCGAGATCGCCCTCGACCAGGTCGCACCTTTCGCCCCCATAAGGGTTTCCCGCTCCAACGGAGAAAGGAGTGCCACATGGACCGTCCGCTCCGCCTGATCACGGCAAATCCGGTCGACCAGCTCGCCCGCACCCTCGAGGCGCTGCTCGTCGTCGCCTCCGCGCCGCTCTCCGTCGAGGAGCTCGCGCAGGCTGCGGATGACGACGCGGAGCGGATCGAGACCGCCCTTGGCCTTCTGTCCGACCGCTACCGGGAGGGCCGGAGCGGCATCGTGCTCGAGCGCGTCGCGGGCGGCTACGCCTTCCGCGCCTCGCGTGAGGCGGCAGTGGCCTGCGGCCGCCTCTTCGAGCGGCCCGTCGAGCGCGGACTCTCGCAGGCGGGGATGGAGACGCTCGCGATCGTGGCCTACCTGGGGCCCTGCAGCCGACCCGAGATCACGAGGATCCGCGGTGTCGCAGCGGACTCGGCCGTCGCTGGCCTGCTCGAGCGTGGGCTGATCGCCGAGGCCGGCCGCGAGGACGGCCCCGGCGGCGCGGTTCGGTATCGGACGACGGCACTCTTCGAGCGCGTCTTCGGGCTCGAGAGCGCTTCGGCGCTCCCGCGCCTCGACGATTTGGGCGAGACCGCCGCGGAGATCCGCGAGCGGCTCGAGTCGGTCGGTCTCGGCAAGACCGCCTAGGAGAGCTGCCAGGAGCCGCCGCGCAGGACCGGGACGCGGTCGCCCTCGCGTGTGATCCCGTCGACGTCGATCTCGTTCGAGCCGATCATGAAATCGACGTGGACGGCGCTCTCGTTGACGCGCTTCCGGTCGGCCTCGTCCTCCACGGGGAAGGTGTAAGCGTTGCCGAGCGCGATATGGCTGGCCGCGTTCTCGTCGATCAGGGTGTCGTAGAAGACGGTGCCGAGTGGGCCGATGCGGCCTTCCTTGTCGACGAGCGCGAGCTCGCCGAGCCGCGCAGCACCGTCGTCCTTCGCAATCGTCGCACGCAGCGCGTCGGCGCCCGTGTCGGCGTCCGCCTTCACCGCGCGGCCACCCTGGAACTCGATCCTGATCCCGTCCATGAACGAGCCGTAGAGCTCGAGCGGCATCGTCGCGGAGACGTGGCCGTCGACCCGCTCGGGATCCGGCGTCGTGAACACCTCCTCGGTCGGGAGGTTGGGGTAGTGCGTCAGTCCCTCGGCGGTTGTGAAGTCGGCACCGAGCCACTTCGAGCTCGGCAGCAGGCCGATCGTCAGGTCGGTGCCGGGGCCCTGAAGGTGGATTGCGTCCAAGCGCCGCTCCGTCAGCCGGTCGGCGCTCGCGACGATCACCTTCATCCGCTTCTGCCAGGCGGCAACAGGGTCGATCTCGTCGAGGCGGAGGATGTGCACGATCTCGTCCCAGAGCTTGTCGAGCGCCTCCTCGGGCCCGAGCTCAGGGTGGACGCGCTGCGCCCAGGCCAGGTTCGGATACGGGCCGGCCGTCCAGTTGGTCGTGCGCGCGTTGACGACCTTTGGCACCTCGGAGACGTACGGCAGGAGGTCGCGGCCCATCCGAGCCGGATCGACGCCCTCGAAGACGGAGGCGCTCGTCCCGGTGAGCGAGATGCGTGCCGCGCGCTCGTCAGAGAGCCACTGCATCCGCTGCCCGATCCACGGCGGCACAAAGTCGAGCGTGTCCGGGTCGGCGTGCTCGAGCCGCTGGCGCTTGACGAGCTGGTCCCACCAAAAGACGTCGACGTACCTCGCGCCGTGCTTGTAGCCGGAGTGGGCAATCGCGCGCACGGCGTCCTCCATGCTGAGATACGCCGTGACGCCGAGGATCTGGCCGGGCTGGAGGTTCGCGCCGAAGCCGACGAGGAGCTCGGCGAGCCGCTCGAGATCCTGGGAACGGTCGCGCATCGGGCGGCAGACTACTACTGCAGCGCAGGCCACGAATCCGCTCTCGCGGATCGTGGCGCGCGAGAATCCCTGAAGGCGTCCGCTTCGCGGCCGCAAGAGCCAGCGACCAAGAGGAGTAACAGTGAGGTTGAACGCGTACCTGGCTCGCGCCGGCGTCGCCTCGCGCCGGAAGGCCGACGAGCTGATCAAGGCGGGCCGGGTTCGCGTCAACGGTGCCCTCGGTGAGCTGAACACGTTCGTCGGCGGCGACGACGTCGTCGAGGTCGATGGAGCGGCTGTCGCGAAGCAGAAGCTCGCCTACGTGCTGCTCAACAAGCCGCCCGGCGTCGTCACGACAGCGAGCGATCCGCAGGGGCGCCCGACCGTCGTCGAGCTTGTCCGCCACGAGTCGCGGGTTGTCCCCGTGGGCCGCCTCGACCTCGAGACGACCGGCGCGCTCCTGCTCACGAACGACGGCCCGCTCGCGCACCGTCTTGCCCACCCGCGCTACGGCGTCGAGAAGGTCTACGAGGTCGAGGTCTACAAGGAGCCGACCGACGAGGCGCTGCGGCTGCTCGGCGAGGGTGTCCAGCTCGAGGACGGGCCGACGGCACCCGCGCGAGTGCGGCGTCTCGGAGCGGCGAGATTCGAACTTGTGCTGCACGAGGGGCGTAACAGGCAGGTGCGGCGGATGACCGAGGCCGTCGGGCACCGCGTCCGGCGCCTTCACCGACGCGTCTACGCGGGGCTCGAGCTGGGCGAGCTCGAGCCCGGCGAGTGGCGCGAGCTCACAGTGCCCGAGGTCGAGCAGCTCCGAAAAAGCGTCCCAGCTCCGGCTTGACGAAGCCCATGCGGTCGTACATCGTCTCGAGCGTTGGCTCGGACGCCTTGCGCGCCTTCTCGGCGCCCCGGGCGAGCAGCCGTTGCAGCTCCGCGCCATCGGAGCGCAGCTTCCTGTAGCGCTCCTGGATCGGCACAACCGCCTCCACGACGGCGTCGCCGACGTCCGTCTTGAACCGGCCGTAGCCCGCTCCGTCGTAACGCGCCTCGATCGCCTCCGGCCGCTCGCCCGTCAACGCCGAGAGGATGTCGATCAGGTTCGTTACGCCCGGCTTGTCGTCGGCGCGACGCACTTCCGTGCCCGAGTCGGTCACGGCGGCGCGAAACTTCTTCCGGATCGTGTCGGGCTCGTCCAGCAGGCGCACCGTCCCCTGCTGCGTGCCGCCCGTCGTCGACATCTTGTTCGTCGGCTCCTGCAGGTCCATGATCCGGGCTCCGACCTCAGGGTAGATGCCGTCGGGGATCATGAACGTCTTGCCGAACCGCGAGTTGAAGCGTTCGGCAACGTCGCGCGTCAACTCGAGGTGCTGCCGCTGGTCGTCGCCGATCGGGACGATGTCGGTCTGGTAGAGCAGGATGTCGCCCGCCATCAGCACCGGATAGGTGAAGAGGCCCGCCGAGATGAACTCGTGCCGGTCGGACTTGTCCTTGAACTGGGTCATGCGGCCCAGCTGCCCGTAGCTCGTGACCGAGCCCAGCAGCCACGCCGCCTCGGCGTGCGCAGGCACGTGGCTCTGCACGAAGACAGTTGTCAGCTCCGGGTCGAGGCCGGTGGCAAAGAGGATCGCCGCGAGGTCGAGGGTCTGATCGCGGAAGGCCTCGGGTTCGTAGTCGACCGTGATCGAGTGCAGGTCGACGATGCAGAAGAAGCTCTCGCCGCGCTCCTGTGTGGCCGCGTACTGGCGGAAGCCGCCGATCAGGTTGCCGAGGTGTTTCTCGCCGGTGGGCTGGATGCCGGAGAAGATGCGCATGCGGTTCCTTTGTTCGGTCGCTGAACGAGAAAGACCTCCTGCCGGAGGTCACGGAAAGCGGACGAAGCGGACGAGCGCGTGCTAGCGCAGGCTTCCGCTCCGCCCGCAGCGCCAGTGCCAGGCGGTCAGAGGAGCCTCGAGCGCGGGGGTGAGAAGCATCTCGGCGAAGGATAGGTTTGATCCCGGAAAGCCGCAACTAGACTGGGCTCGATGGCTGTCACCCCCGCTTCCTGGACGCCGGCATCGTGGCGCACCCGCAACGCGGCGCACAGGCCCCAGTGGCCGGACGAGGCGCGGGCGCAGGCGGTGTGCGAGAGACTGCAAGTGCTGCCCCCGCTCGTCTTCGCCGGCGAGGCGCGTGCGCTCCGGGCGGCACTCGCCGACGTTGCCTCCGGTCGAGCATTTCTCCTTCAGGCAGGGGACTGCGCCGAGTCGTTCCACGATTTCTCGAAGCAGTTCTCGATCCGCGACAAGCTGAAGATCCTGCTGCAGATGTCAGTCGTAATGATCTACGGCTCCGCAGTGCCCCTGGTGAAGGTCGGCCGTATCGCCGGCCAGTTTGCGAAAGCGCGCTCGGAGCCGACCGAGCGGGTGGGCGACGTCGACCTGCCGTCCTTCTTCGGGCACATGGTGAACGACGACTCGCCGACCGTCGAGGCGCGTACGCCCGACCCGGAGCGGATGATTCGTGCCTACTACCAGTCCGCCGCGACGCTGAACCTGCTCCGCGCCTTCACGAAAGGCGGCTTCGCCGACATGACGCAGGTGCACATGTGGAACCAGGAGTTCGTCGCAGCCTCTCTCGAGGGCCAGCGTTACGAGCTGATCGCATCCGAGATCGATCGTGCGCTCGCGTTCATGCGCGCATGCGGAATCGACGTGGAGTCGAGGCAGCTGCACGAGGTCGATGTCTGGACGAGCCACGAGGGTCTCGTGCTCGACTACGAAGAAGGGCTGACGCGACGGGATTCGCTCACCGGCGACTGGTACGACTGCTCGGCGCACATGCTCTGGATCGGCGAGCGTACCCGGCAGCCGGATGGTGCGCACGTGGAGTTCTTCGCCGGCGTGCACAACCCGATCGGCGTCAAGCTCGGTCCGACCGCGACCGCCGACGAGGCACTCGAGCTCTGCGAGCGGCTGAACCCCGCGCGGATTCCGGGGCGTCTGACATTCGTCATCCGGATGGGCGCCGGCAAGGTCGGCACTCACCTTCCCCCACTCGTCGACGCAGTGTGCGAGGCGGAGCATCCGGTCGTCTGGGCGTGCGACCCGATGCACGCGAACGTCTTCCGCACCGCGAGCGGCATCAAGACGCGGAGCTTCGACGCGGTCATGGCCGAGCTGCTCGAGTTCTTCGCAGTCTGTCGGCGCACCGGCGTGTGGCCCGGAGGCGTGCACCTCGAGTTCACCGGCGAGGACGTGACGGAGTGCCTCGGCGGCTCGGAGGCCGTGCTCGAGGAGGCGCTGACGACGCGCTACGAGAGCCTCTGCGATCCGCGACTGAATGCGCGTCAGTCGCTCGACCTCGCGTTTCGCGTGGCCGAGCTGATGCGGAGCTAGGCAGTAGATGGCACCGGTTCGCTCCCTCGCCGTCGTCGGCACGGGCCTGATCGGGGCGTCCGTCGGCCTGGCCGCCCGGCGGGCCGGAGTGGAGCACGTGTCCGGCTGGGATCCGGACGAGACGCATCTCGCCACGGCGGCCGAGCGCGGGGCAGTGGCGCCTGTCAGCGACCTCGAAACCGCGCTTGCGGGTGCCGAGCTCGCGCTCGTCGCTGTGCCCGTCGCCGCGCTTCCCGCCCAGGTACGAGCGGTGCTTGACGCGAGCGCGGCGTCGTGCACGGTCACCGACGTCGGCTCCACCAAGGGTGCGGTCGTCGCAGCGGCCGCGGGCGAGTCCCGGTTCATCGGCGGTCATCCGATCTGCGGCTCGGAGGCGCGCGGGCCGCAACGGGCGACGGGCGAGCTGTTCGACAGCGCGACCTGGTTCCTGACCCCGATCGCGGCCACCGAACCGGAGCGCTACAAGCTCCTGCACGGCTTCGTCTCGGCGCTGGGCGCAATTCCGGTGGCGGTCGACCCGGAGGCGCACGACCGTCTCGTCGCCGTCACCAGCCACCTGCCGCACGCGCTCGCGAACATCCTCCTCAACCAGGCCGGCGCCTCCAGAATCGACGGGCACGAGCCGCTTGCCGCCGCAGGGGGCTCGTTGCGCGACATGACGCGCGTTGCCGGCGCGAATCCGCGGATCTGGGTCGACATCTTCCTCGAGAATCGGGTTGCGCTCGGGGACGCGCTCGGTGAGCATCGACGACGCATCGAGCAGTTGGAGGCTGCGCTCACGGCGAGCGACGCCGGCTTCCTGGCGCGCTGGATCGGCGAGGCGTCGGGCAACCGCCGCCGGCTGCTCGAGACCGCCTACGACGACGCGGGCGCACTGCAGCGCCTGCGCGTCCACGTGCTCGACCGTCCCGGCGTGATCGCGGGGATCGCGCAGGCGCTCGGCGCGGAGCGGATCAACATCGCCGACTTCGACCTCCAGCACCTCTCCTCCGATCGCGGGGGGACGGTCACGATCCTCGTTGCCGGCGAGCAGGAGGCCGCCCGCGCCGCCGACATCCTCGAGGCGCAGGGCTACGGCGTGGTCGTGGCGCCGGTACTGGAGGAATCGTGAAGATCGAGCCCGCCGCCTCGCTGCGCGGGGACGTCGCTGTCCCAGGGGTCAAGGGAATCTCGCAGCGGGCGGTGTTGCTGGCTGCGATCGCCGATGGCGAGAGTGAGATCCGTGGTTTCGGCCATGCCGAAGACACGGACGTGGCGATGACAGCTGTGAGAGCGCTCGGCGCCGGGGTCGACGAGACTCCGGAGGGAACGATCGTCGTCAAGGGCTGTGGCTTGCGCGGTCTTCGTCCCTCAGACGGGTCGATCGACTGTCAGAACGCCGGCACAGTGCTTCGGCTGCTCTCCGGCATCCTGGCCGGTCAGCCAGGTCGGTTCGTCCTCACCGGCGACGAATCGCTCTCCAGCCGCGATCACGAGCGCGTGGCGATACCGCTGCGTGCGATGGGAGCTCACGTCGAGACGACGAATGGCTCGGCGCCTGTGACGATCGCAGGCGGTCGGCTGCGCCCCATCACCTACTCCCTGCCGATGGCAAGCGCACAGGTGAAGTCCGCGGTTCTCCTTGCCGGCCTACTCGCCGAGGCCGGGCCGACGACTGTCGTCGAGCCGGCGTCCACGCGCGATCACACTGAGCGCCTGCTTTCCTCCCTCGGAGTTCGAGTCGAAAGCCGCGGGGGTCGCATAAGTGTCTGGCCGGTAGAGCGCCTGCCACCGCTGACGGTGGAGATCGCCGGTGACTTCTCCTCGGCTGCACCGTTCCTCGTCGCCGGTGCCTTGCTGGCGGACTCGGAAGTCCGGGTTCATCACGTGAACGTCAATCCGACCAGGACGGCATTTCTGGGCGTTCTCGAGCGCATGGGTGCACGCGTCGCCGTCTTCGGTCGGGGCAGCATCGGCGGCGAGCCGGTCGCGACGGTCGCGGTGAATGCCGCCCCACTCGTCGCCACCGATATCCGGCCGGGGGAGGTCTCGAACCTCATCGACGAACTGCCGCTGTTCGCCCTGCTGGCGGCGAATGCGCACGGTGACAGTGTCCTCAGCGGAGCCGCGGAGTTGCGGGCGAAGGAGACGGATCGAATCGAGGCCGTCGTCGACGGCCTCCGCAACCTCGGCGCCCACATCCGCGCGACCGAGGACGGCTTTGTCGTGCGTGGAGTCCCCGCCCGGCTGCGGGGCGGGACGATCGACGCCCGCGGCGACCATCGCATCGCAATCCTCGGCGCTGTTGCCGGCCTCCTTTCGCGCGAGGGGGTAGAGGTCGAGGGCGCCGAGTCGGTCGCTGTAAGCTTCCCCGGCTTCTATGACCTGCTGGAGCTCCTCGCGGTGCGAGGGATCCCGCCTGAAGACACACGCGAATGAGTGCTCGCCGACTTTCTAACCATGTCGCCGAAGGCGAAATGGCGTGATCGTCGCGATCGACGGGCCTGCCGGTGCGGGCAAGAGCACCGTCGCCCGCCTCCTCGCGGAGCACCTGCGCTTCCGGTATCTCGATACGGGTGCCATGTATCGCGCCCTCACCTGGCTCGCGCAGCGCAAGGGGATCGCCCTCGACCACGCCGAGGAGCTTGCGGCGCTCGCGCGCGCCCACCCGGTTCGCTTCGACGAGCAAGACCGCGTCTACATCAACGGCGCCGACGTGACCGCGTCGATCCGCAAGCCCGGGATCGACAAGCTCGTGCCTGTGGTGGCTCGGCATCCTGTCGTGCGCGAGGTGATGCGCGAACGGCAGCGCGAGCTCGGCCACGAGGGAGACGTGGTGATCGAGGGCCGCGACATCGGTACGGTCGTCGCGCCGGACGCAGTGGTCAAGGTCTATCTCGTCGCGGATCCGGCCGTCAGAGCGCAGCGACGGGCCGCTGAGCGGCCGGAGATCGCCGCCGATGCGCTCGCCACCGACCTGCGCATGCGCGACGAGAGGGACGCCGTCAACATGCGACCCGCCGCCGACGCGATCCAGATCGACACGACCGAGCTCGCGGTGGACGTCGTCGTGGCGCGAATCGAGCAACTCGTCCGAGACCGCATCCAGGCATGAACAGGGTCGACGCCGTCTGGGCCGTCGGCAACGTTACGATCCAGCCGCTCGTCCGGCTCCTCACGCCGCTGCGCAACTACGGGGTCGAGCGAGTGCCTACGAGCGGTGGCGTCGTGCTCGCCTTCAACCATTTCCACTGGCTCGATCCGCCGATCTTCGGCGCGCTCTCGCCCAGAACGATCTACTTCATGGCGAAGGTCGAGGCTCATCGGATTCCCGGTCTCGGCCAGCTGATCCGCAGCTTCGGAACCATCTCCGTCCGCCGGGGCGAATCCGATCGCGAGGCCGTGCGGCGCATGCGAGAGGTCGTTCGCAACGGCCACGCGCTCGGGCTCTTCGTCGAGGGGACGCGCCAGCGGTCTGGGAAGCTCGGGCCCGTGCAACCCGGCGCCGCCATGGTCGCGCTCCAAGAGGACGTCCCGGTCGTTCCCGCCGCGATCTACGGGTCGTACACCTGGAGGATCGGGAACTGGGCGCCCGTGTCCGTCGCTTGGGGCGAGCCGCTGCGCTTCGAGGGGTTGCCGAAGGGCGGCAAGGGCTATCGAGAGGCCTCCGCGGAGGTCGCCGGCAAGTTGCGCCACCTGCACGAGTGGCTCGTCGAGATGCACGCGCTCGGGCGGCCGTTGGAAGCGACGCCGCCGGCATGAGCACGCACCTGAGCGACGGCCTCGCCGGCACCGTCGCGATCGTGGGCTTTCCGAACGTCGGCAAGTCGACGCTGATCAATCGCCTGACTGAGTCGCGCCAGGCGGTCGTACACGAGCTCCCGGGCGTGACCCGTGACCGCAAGGAGCTTCTCTGCGACTGGAACGGGGTCCGGTTCCTGCTCATCGACACGGGCGGGGTGGACGACCAGGCGACGGATGTGTTCGGGCCCGAGATCGCCAAGCAGGCTCGTACTGCGATCAAGGAGGCCGATCTCGTCCTCTTCGTCGTCGATGCGCGCGCGGGTATCACCCCCGGTGACGAGGATCTGGCGACGACACTGCGTGCGGCGAAGAAGCCGGTGATCGTGCTCGCGAACAAGATCGACGACCCGCGGCAGGATCCGCTGTCGGTCGAGTTCCACCGGCTTGGCCTCGGGGAGCCGTTTCCCCTCTCCGCGCTGCACGGACACGGCACCGGCGATCTGCTCGACGAGATCGTCGGACGGCTGCCCGGTCAGGGCCGCGAGCCGGTCGGGGAGGAGGCAATCCGCGTCGCCATCCTCGGCCGGCCGAACGTCGGCAAGTCGTCGCTCCTGAATGCTCTTGTCGGTCGTGAGCGAGTGATCGTCTCGGACGTGCCGGGCACGACCCGTGACACGATCGACACGATCCTGGAGCGTGACGGGCGCACGTTCCAGCTCGTCGACACGGCCGGCCTGCGGCGCAAGCGCAAGCAGCGCCAGGGGATCGAGTACTACTCGGAGCTGCGGGCGCTCGAGGCGGCCGAGCGGGCCGACGTCGCGCTCGTGCTGGTTGACGCGAGCGAGGGAATCGTCGATCAGGACCTGGCCGTTGCGGACGTGGCGCGGAAGGCGAACGCATCGACGCTCGTCGTGCTCTCGAAGTGGGACACGAGCGAGGTGACGATCGAGGACGTGCGCCCGCGCCTCGAGTCCCGCCTCCGCCAGCGGCCGCCGCTGATCGCCGTCTCCGCGAAGACAGGTCGCGGCATCGAGCGCCTGCTCGACTACGTCGTCGCGCTCTACGAGAAGCACGCGGGCCGCATCCCGACGGCGGCGCTCAACAAGGCCCTCGCGGAGCTCCGCGAGGCGCGCCAGCCGCCATCCAGCCGTGGCAAGCGGCTGAACGTGCTCTACGGCGCCCAGGTCTCGACACGCCCGCCGAGGATCCGGATCCACGTCAACGACCCGGGCCTCGTCACGCGTGACTACGCGTACTGGATGGAGAACGAGCTGCGCAAACGGTTTAGCCTCGAGGGTGTGCCCGTCTCGATCGACTTCGTGCCGCGCTCGTGAGCCGCTCCGCCTCCCTCGGGAGCGGCAGGTGAGGGCCGTCGTCGTTGGCGGTGGATCGTGGGGAACGGCCTTCTCCCGGATCCTCGCGAACGGTGGCCACGAGGTCACGCTTGCCTGCCGCGACCCCGAACAGGCGCGTGTGATCGAGGAGACGAACAGGAATCCGCGCTACCTCACGCACGCGAACCTGCAAGGGGTCCGCGCGACCACGGTCGCCGAGGCGCCGATCGCCGAGGCCGAGCTCGTCGTCGTCGCTGTGCCGAGCGCTACCTTCGGCGACGTCGTCCGTTCGCTGCCGGGACGAGCGCCTGTTCTCTCGCTGACGAAGGGCCTCGACCCGGGTACCGGCGAGCGGCTCTCGACGCTCATCCACAACCGGCCCGTCGCGGTCCTCTCCGGGCCCAACATCGCCGAAGAGGTCGCGCGCGACCTTCCGGCCGCGGTGGTCGTTGCGAGCGAGGATCCACAGCTCTCGCTCGAGCTGCAGCGGTCGATCAACTCGATCACCTTCCGGGTCTACGTCAACGACGACATCGTCGGCGTCGAGCTCTGCGCGGCCGCCAAGAACGTGATCGCCCTGGCGGCCGGGGGGGCCGACGGCCTGCGGCTCGGCGACAACGCCAAGGCCGCGCTTGTCGCGCGGGGGCTCGCGGAGATGTCCCGTTTGGCCGAGGCCGCCGGCGGGAAACCGGAGACGTTCGCCGGGCTGGCCGGCATCGGCGACCTCGCCGTCACGTGCTGGGCGGCGACGGGGCGCAACCGCCGGGCAGGCGAGTTGATCGCGCAAGGAACGGATCCCGCCGAGGCCGTCCGCCAGATCGGCATGGTCGTGGAAGGGCTGACGACGGCTCCGGTCCTGCGAAACTTGTCCCACAAGTTGCGCATCGAGCTGCCGATAACCGAGGGAGTGTGTAGCGTCCTGTCAGGAACCTCCCTGCACGAGCTCGTCGCGGGTCTGATGAGCCGCGCGCCGACCCAGGAGTGACTATCGTGACCACCATGCGCTTCCGCTCTGCTCTCCTCCTCGCCGCAGGCACCCTGTTGATCGCCGGTTGCGGCGGCGACAGTGCAACCACGTCCGGGTCGAGCGCCGCGGAGGTCGCGGGTCTTGTTCCCGCGAACGCGCCGCTCCTGATCGCGCTCGAGACCGATCCCGACTCGGAGCAGTGGCAACAGGCGGACGAGCTGCTCAGCCGCTTCCCCGGGAAGCAGCGCCTGCTGGACGAGGTTCGCAAGGGGCTCGCAGAGGAGGGCATGGATCTGCAGCAGGACATCCTGCCGGCGTTGGGCGACGAGACCTACGTCGCGGTGCTCGATTTCGAGGAGGGGGACATCGTCGGGATCACGAAGCCGCGCGACAAGGAGAAGTTCGCCGAGCTCCTGCGTGAGTCGGACGAGCCCACGGTGACGCGTGAGGTCGAAGGTTGGACGCTGATCGCGGAGTCCGAGGAGGTGCTCGACGCCTTCGAGGCTGAATCCGAGAAGCTCGAGGACGCGGACTGGTTCGATGCCGCGCAGGGCCGGGTGGAGGAGGAAGCGCTGGTGACGCTGTTCCTGAACGGCCCGGCGATCCAGGACGCGCTGGCCGAGGCCTCCCCCGAAGGCTGCGACCTCTCCGAGGCGTACGGCAAGCTCGACTACGCGGCAGGGACGCTCGCAGCAGAGGAGGACGGCGTCCGCATGCGGGTTGCGGCGGCAGGCGACGGCATCGAGGACCTGCTCAAAGGTGAGTCGTTGCTCTCGCACATCCCCGCGGGAGCGTTCGCCTATCTCGGCTCCCCCGGCTTCGACAGCAGCCAGTTCTCGCTCGGCGACCAGCTGCGCTGCGGGCTCGACGCGGAGGACGTGCCGGACGTGGAGCAGCAGCTCGGCGCCTCCTTCGACGAGATCTTCGACCTGTTTGCCGGGGGCTACGGGCTCTATGTCCGCCCGGGCACGCTCATCCCGGAGGTCACCCTGCTGCTCGCGCCGGAGGACGAGGAGCGGGCGGTCGCGACACTCGACGAGCTCGGCGGGAAGGCCGCGGCACTCGGCGGCTCCGCGCTCGAGCGGCGGCAGGTGGGCGACACCGAGGCGAGGGAGATCAAGTTCGGGCCGGTTTCGGTCCTCTATGGCGCCGGGGACGGCAAGGTCGTTCTTTCCACGGCGGCGGCCGGATTCGATGCGCTGACCGGCGAGGGCGACAAGCTCGAGGACGATGACGCGTTCCGCGATGCGCGGGAGGCTGCCGGCGTCGGCGACGGCGAAGACGTCTACGCCTACTTCGATCTGCGCCAGCTCACCGAGCTGGCCGAGCGACTGGCCGGTTTCGCCGAGCAAGACCTACCGCCCGAGGTGGAGGCGAACCTCGAGCCGCTCGAGAGCTTCCTCGCCTGGGGCGACCTGAGCGACCCGAACGACATCGAGTTCGGCGCGTTCCTCGCGATTCGCTAGGTAGCCTTTCGCCGTGGCCACACGCAGCTTCTCGTTCTCGTCCGAGTCCGTCACGGAGGGGCACCCGGACAAGATCGCCGACCAGGTGTCGGACGCGGTCCTCGACGCAGTGCTCACGGACGACCCGAACGGCCGTGTCGCTTGTGAGACCCTGATCACGACCGGCCTCGTCGTCGTCGCTGGCGAGATCACGACCGAGACGTACGTCGACATTCCACGCCTCGTCCGCAGAACGATCGCCGACATCGGCTACACCCGCGCCAAGTACGGCTTCGACGCCGAGACCTGCGGCGTCATCGTCGCGATCGACGAGCAGTCGCCGGACATCGCGCAGGGAGTGGACGAGTCGTACGAGGTCCAGCATGGCGACGACGACCCCCTCGACAAGGTCGGCGCCGGCGACCAGGGGATGATGTTCGGGTACGCCTCGAAGGAGACGGAGGAGCTGATGCCCCTCCCGATCGTGCTCGCGCACCGGATCTGCAAGCGGCTGTCCGAGGTGCGCAAGGCGGATGTGCTGCCATACCTCCGGCCGGACGGCAAGGCGCAGGTGACGGTCCGCTACGAGACGGACGAGCAGGGGCACCAGCGGCCCGTCGAGATCGAGCGGGTGCTCATCTCGACACAACACCGCGACGGACTCGACACGGAGGCGCTGATCAAGCCCGACCTCGTCGAGCACGTGTTGCGGCCGATCCTGCCGCACGACCTCTACGACGAGAAACGGCTCGAGGAGCGGGACTTCGTCTACGTCAACCCGACCGGCAAGTTCGTCATCGGCGGCCCGATGGGCGACACCGGCCTCACCGGGCGGAAGATCATCGTCGACACCTACGGCGGCGCTGCGCCGCACGGCGGCGGCGCCTTCTCGGGCAAGGATCCGACCAAGGTCGACCGTTCCGCCGCCTACGCCGCCCGCTACGTGGCGAAGAACGTCGTCGCGGCCGGACTGGCAGAGCGTTGCCAGATCCAGGTCGCCTACGCGATCGGTGTCGCGCACCCGCTCTCCGTGCTCGTCGAGTGCTTCGGAACCGAGACGATTCCACAGGCGCGGATCGAGGAGCTCGTCGACGAGCAGTTCGACCTGCGCCCGGCCGCGATCTTGCGCGACCTCGACCTGCGCCGGCCGATCTACCGGAAGACCGCCGCCTACGGCCACTTCGGTCGCGACGACAAGGACTTCACCTGGGAGCGCACGGATCGTGCCGAAGCTCTGCGGTCGGCAGCCGGTCTGGCTGCCGTAACGGCCTAGCCGACGAGTTTGACGTAAAGGCCCGCGGCGGCCTTCTCGCCAATGGCGCGCTCCGCGCCGGCCAGGCAGACCTTGAACTGCCCGGCAGCGGGCTGTGCCTCCCGTAGCTCGACCTGCTCGCCCGGCACGAAGCCCTCGTCGTAGAACCAGTGCAGCAGCTCACCGTCGTGCTCGGCGAGCCGGACGATCTCGGCATGCTCCCCCGGCTTCAGGTCGGTGAGCGGCGCGAGCTCCCGGTTCTCCGCCTGCTCGAACGCGGGATCGACCGGCCAGCCATGCGGACAGCGGGCGGGGTTGCCCAACCGCTCGTCGATCCGTTCGACCATGTCCTCGGTGAACGTGTCGCCCAGCTCGTCCGCGTGCACGTGCGCCTCTGCCGCCGTATACCCCATGAAGTCGGTCAGCAGCCGCTCGATGATCCGGTGCTTGCGGACGACGCGCTCGGCCCGCTCGATGCCGGTCTCAGTGAGTAGCGCCTCCTTCTGCTCGCCGCGCTCGACGAGGCCCTCGGCCTCGAGGCGCTTCAGCATCTCTCCGGCAGACGCGCGGGAGACGCCGAGCATGTCGGCCACTCGCGAGGCGATCGCGGTCGAGTTGCCGGGATCCGGCTTGTACTCACCGATCGGAAACGCGAGGAAGTAAATCGTCTCCAGATACTCGTCGACGGAGTGACCAGCCACGAGGGGGACTCTAGCCGTGCTCGACCGGCTCGGGCTCGTGTCGCGACGAGAGCAGGTAGACGAACGGCGCAGACACGGCGATCAGCACGAGGGCGGGCACCGCAGCGCGCGAGTAGGCCCCGACGGAGGTGAGCCCCCAGATCTCGGTCGCGAGGGTGTCGAAGCCGATCGGTCGCAGGAGCAGCGTCGCCGGCAGCTCCTTCAGCGCCGAGAGAAAGACGAGGGCCGCGCCGGCATAGATGCCCGGGCGCACCAGCGGCACGGTCACGGTGGCGACGGTTCGCAGCGGGCCTCGACCGAGCGCACGGGACGCCTCCTCCACGCGGGGGCTGACCGACGCCAGGGCCGACTCGACGCCGGCGAGCGCCTGAGGCAGGAAGCGCACGACATACGCGAAGACGAGGAGCGCGAGCGTCTGGTAGAGCGGGCTCGCGTAGTTCGCAGCGAAGAAGACCAGCGAGAGTGCGATCACGATTCCGGGCAGTGCGTTCCCGGCGAAGGACAGGCGCTCGAGGAGCCGTGTCCAGAAGGCGGGATATCGGTGGGCGAGGAATGCCACCGGAAGCGCGGCGACTGCGGCGACGACCGCGGCGAGTCCGGAGGCGGTGATCGAGTTCAGCGTCTCGCGCCACGGCAGCCGCCCGTCTCCGACGCCCCGCGCGAGCCAGTGGACGAGGACGGCCGTCGGCACGACCAGGAAGGCCCCCACGACGGCGGCGCAGAACGCGAGCGCCGGCAGCTTCCAGCGGCCGAGTGCGTGCGGGCGCGGCCGGCGCGCGACGCCGGGCGAGGTGCGGTGCGTCCGCCGGCGGGAGCGGCCTTCCATGAGCAGCACCAGGGCCGTGAGCGCCACCAGGACGAGGGCGAGCACCGCCGCCGGCGTGCGGTCGAAGAGCGCGCGGTACTGAAGGTAGATCGCCCGCGTCAGCGCGTCGTAGCGCATCAGCGACACGACCCCGAAATCGGACAGCGAGTAGAGCGCGACGAGGAGTGCCCCCGCGCTGATTGCGGGGCGCAGACCAGGCAGCGTCACCTGCCGGAACGTCTGGAACGGCGTTCGGCCGAGCCCCCGCGCAGCCTCCTCGAGCGCCGGGTCGAGCCCCCGCAGCGCCGCCGCAGTCAGCAGCAAGACGTAGGGGTAGGTCGAGAGGGTCAGCGCGAAGAGCGCGCCCAGATAGCCGTAGACCTCCGGCAGGCGCTCGACGCCCAGCAGTTGCTGGAGCAAACCGCGCGGACCGAACGCGCCGAGCAGGCAGAAGGCCGCGACGTAGCTCGGGATCACGAGCGGAAGCGTCCCGGCGACGGCCCAGGCACGCCGGCCCGGCAGGTCTGTACGGGTGACGAGCCAGGCGAGCGTGACGCCGACCGCCACCGAGGCCGCCGTCACCCCGACGACGAGGAGGCCCGTGCTCCAGAGGAGCTCCGCCGTGCTCCGGCGCCAGAGCACGTGCCAGACGCGGCTGCCGCCGCTCCCGGCCCGCACGACCAGGTAGACGAGCGGCAGGAGCAGGAGTGCGACGGTGATGAAGGCGGGCAACGCGAGGGAGAGGGGCGCCCTCCCACGCGGGCCGGCTCTCACCATGTCGCAGTCACGACGTGTAGCCGGTCTCGTTCAAGAGCTCGAGCGTCCTCTCCAGCTCGGTGCCGAAGGAGGAGAGGTCGACATCCGGTCCCCGGTCGGCCAGCTCCTCGAGTGTCGGCACGCCCTCCTTGGCCGGGATCCCGTCGACGAGCGGGATCTCCGCCTCCTCGGCCTCCTCGGTGTAGAAACGTTGAGACTCGTCGGAGAGGAGGAACTCGACGAACCGTTCCGCGCCCTCCCCGTTCTCGGCGCCCTCGAGCACTCCCGCTCCGGCGACGCTCACGAGCGCGCCCGGATCGTCGCCGGGGAGGTACTTGTTGGCGATCGGCGTGTCCGTGCCCTGCTCTGCCTTGACGAGGTAGAGGTAGTAGTGGTTCACGAGTCCGAGGTCGATCTCGCCGGAGGCGGTTGCCTCGACCGTCGGTGTGTTCTTCTCGTAGAGCTTGGGGTCGTTCGCCTTCAGCCCCTCGAGCCACTGCCGTGTGCGCTCTTCGCCGACATCGAGCCGCATCGCCGTGACGAAGGCCTGAAACGAGGCGTTCGTTGGAGCAAGCCCGATGCGCCCTTTCCACTTCGGGTCAGTCAGGTCGAAGACGGAGTCCGGCACCTCGTCCTCCGAGAGCTCGTCGGTGTTGTAGACGATCACGCGCGCGCGACCGGAGGTACCGACCCAGCGGCCGTCCGAGTCGCGAAACTGCTTGTCGACGCGATCGAGGATCTCTTCCGGCAGTTCCGCCAGCTGATCCTCGACCGAGCCGAGCGAGCCGGGATCCTGGGCGAAGAAGACGTCGGCGGGGGAGTTGTCGCCCTCCTCCGCGACCGTGGCCGCGAGCTCGGCGCTGTCGGCATAGCGCACCTCGACCTCGATGCCGGTCTCTTTCTCGAAGCGATCGAACAGCGGTGCGACTAGCTCTTCCTCGCGTCCCGAGTACACGGTCAAGGTGCCGTCCTCACCCGCGTTGTCGCTTCCACCGCAGCCGGCCAACGCGACTGCGAGCATCCAGAACGCGCCCAGCTTCTTCACGCAGTCCTCCCTTTAGGCTTGCCTTACCTAGACTGTAAGGGTGACCTTACAGTCTAGGAGAAGACGGTGACGCGGGAGGCGTGCGGATGGACATGCACGCGAGCCCCGAGCGGCACGATCTCATTCGACGGCCGCTGCGAGACGAGCTCGACCCCGTCCAGCAGGACGCGGTAAAAGACGTCGTGCCCGCGGAACTCCCGGGCGACAACCTCGCCTGAACCCTCGGGATCCGGCTCGAGCTCCAGCAGTTCCGGACGGACGAGCACTTGCACCGCGGTCGCCCCGTTCGGGTTCCGGGCCGCGAAGCGCCCCACAGGCGTCGCCACGACGCCGTCCGCAAGCTTCCCGGGAAGGAAGTTCCCGGCCCCGACGAACTCGGCCGCCCAGCGGGTCGCAGGTTGGAGGTAGACCTCCTCCGGCGTCCCTTCCTGGACAACCGTCCCCGCCCGCATGAGGGCGATCCGGTCGGCCAGGGAAAAGGCCTCCTCGCGATCGTGCGTCACGAGGACGACGGTCACGCCGACGCCGCGCAGGATCTGGGCGAGCTCGTCGCGCATCGTCCCTCGCAGGTGCGGGTCGATGTTCGACCACGGCTCGTCCAGGAGCACCAACTCGGGCTCCGGTGCGAGTGCGCGCGCGAGGGCTACACGCTGCTGCTGCCCGCCCGAGAGCTCGTGCGGATAGCGTGGCTCGTATCCCTCGAGGCCCACGATCGCGAGCACCTCGCCCAGGCGCCGGCTTCTCTCGCGGCGCGGTACACCGAAGCCGACGTTCTCGGCGACGGTCAGGTGTGGGAAGAGCGCGTAGTCCTGGAAGACCATCCCCACGCGGCGCCGCTCCGGCGCCGCCCACACGCCTGCTCCCGCGACCCGACGGCCGGCGACCTCCACCGTGCCGGCATCAGGCTCCTCGAAGCCCGCGATCAACCGCAGCAGCGTCGTCTTCCCGCAGCCGGAGGGGCCGAGGAGGGCGACAAACTCGCCGCGGTCCACGCAGAAGTGCGCATCGTGCACGGCATGGACAGCACCGAAGCGCTTCGAGACCCCGTCGATGAGGATCATGCTGCAAGGCATGTAAGGGTGACCTTACACGACCACCCCGCGTTGTAGCCTCGCCCGGTGCTCGCCTCCATCTACCCACTCGTCTCGTCGCGCTCGGTGGCGCGGCCGTTCACGTACGAGGTGCCGGAGGGTGTAGGGAAGGGTGCCGTCGTCGCCGTCCGCTTCGGCCGTGCCGCGCAGCGCGGCGTGGTGATCGAGACCGGTGTCGCGGCGCCCGAGGGAGTGACGATCGCGCCTGTCGAGCGCGTCCTGTACGAGCTGCCGCCGGCCCTCGTCGACCTCGCGCTGTGGGTCGCGGACTACTACGGCTCGACTCCCGCGCGCGCGCTCGAGCTCGTCGCGCCGAGGTTGCGAGCCCGTCGAGGCGAGCGCCGGCTGCGCTCGGAAGGGCTCGCGGGCGAGGCGCGGCCAGCGCGGCTGACGGATCCGCAGGAGCGGGCCGTGGCGCGGATCGTGGCCTCTCTCGACGGCGACGGAGGGCACGTTCTGCTTGCCGGCGCGACCGGCAGCGGCAAGACGGAGGTCTACCTGCAGGCGTGTGCAGCGGCGCTCGAACGTGGGCGCGGGGCGATCGTCCTCGTGCCCGAGATCGCGCTGACCCCGCAGACTCTCGGCCGCTTCCGTGCCCGCTTCGGCGACCGGATCGCCGTGCTCCACTCGGCACTGACGGATGCGGAGCGGCGCGACGAGCGGGAGCGGATCGCTTCCGGCGAGGCGCCGATCGCGCTCGGCGCGCGCTCCGCGATCTTCGCTCCGGTGCCGCGGCTTGGTGTGATCTGCGTGGACGAGGAGCACGATTCCTCCTACAAGCAGGAGTCGGATCCGCGCTACGACGCCCGCACGGTCGCTGCGAAGCGGGCGGCGCTGGAGGGCGCAGTAGCCGTCTACGGCAGCGCGACGCCGAGGCCGGAGAGCTGGGAGCGGCTCGAGCGTCTCCAGCTGGGGCCGAGGCTCGGCGCGCCGATGCCCTCCGTGCGGATCGTCGATCTGCGCCGGGAGGCCGGCTACCCGCTGTCGGCACCGCTCCTGGCGGAGCTCGGGCGGATCTCCGAGCGAGGCGGCAAGGCGATCCTGCTGCTCAACCGCCGCGGCGTCGCTCCGGCGCTGCACTGCCGCGCGTGCGGCGCCTCGCGGCGCTGCGAACAGTGCGACGTCGCGCTCACCCTGCACGGTGACAGCCGCCTCCATTGCCACCACTGCGGCTACGCGGAGGCCGTCCCGGAGGTCTGCCCCGCGTGCGGCTCCAGCGAGCTCGCGCGGATCGGAGCGGGCACGCAGCGGCTGGAAGCCGAGCTCGCGAAGCGCGTGCCCGAGCTCCAGCGGCTGCGTCTCGACGCCGACACGGCGGCGAAGCGGGGAGCGGTGCACGAGACACTCCAGCGCTTTGCGGCGGCCGACCGGACGGTGCTCGTGGGGACACAGATGGTCGCGAAGGGGCACCACTTTCCGGGCGTCTCGCTCGCGGCCGTGGTCGACGCGGACACCGGCCTCGCCATGCCCGACTTCCGCGCGGAGGAGCGCACGTTCCAGCTCGTCACCCAGCTGGCCGGCCGTAGCGGGCGTGACGCGCCGGGGAAGGTGATCGTCCAGACCTTCCAGCCGGACGCGAGACCGCTCGCCTTCGCCGCGCGCCACGATGTGGCGGGCTTTCTCGCCGAGGAGCTCGCGCGCCGCCGGCAGCTCGGCTACCCGCCCTTCGGCCATCTGGTCTCGATCCTGGCCTCGGGGCGTGACGCTTCCGGGCCGGAAGGGCTGCTGCGCGAGGTCGGGGCGGGCCTCGGTGACGCCGAGCTGCTGGGCCCAGCGCCGTTGCTCCGCCTCCGCGGACGGCATCGCGCTCAGCTGCTCGCGAAGACGGACAGCCCGCGTACCCTTGCCGGTCGCGTGGCTCGGCTGCTCGAGTCGGCCACTCCGGCCATGCGCCGCGCGGGCATCACCGCCGTCGTCGACGTCGATCCGCAGTCGCTATAACCTCGCAGCGTGTCGGTCGAGGAGGAGATCCTGGAGGAGGGGGACGAGCGGGAGCGCTCGGCGCACGCCGAGGCGCTGCGGCGGGTCGCCCTCGCGCAGATCCGCCAGTATCCGGACGCCGTCCTGCGGATGCACGCGAACGAGGTCGAGCGGTTCGACGAGGACCTCGCCCGGCTCGCGGAGCGGATGACCCAGCTGATGCACGACGCGCGCGGCGTCGGCCTCGCGGCGACCCAGATCGGCGTCCTCCAGCGACTGTTCGTCTTCCAGCCCGTCGACGAGGAGGCGTCGCGAACCGTCGTGAATCCCCACCTCACGTCTCGTTCACCCGCAGCAGATGTCTCCGAGGAGGGTTGCCTCTCGTTGCAGGGCGTACTCGTCCCTGTCGAGCGAAGCGTCGAGGTCACGCTCGAGGGCCAGGACCTCGAGGGTAACCCGTTGCGGCTCGAGCTCGAGGAGCACGCGGCGCGGGTCGTCCAGCACGAGCTCGACCATCTGGACGGCGTATTGATGCTGGAGCGCACCGACGACGCCTCACGCCGTGCGGCGCTTGCGATCCTCCGCCGTCAAATCTAGCCAGCAACCACGTGACTTTCTTGCCGTGAAGCTCGTGGTCGCGGCCACGGCTCCGTTCGGGGCCGACGTGCTGGAGCGTCTCGCGGCGCGGCACGATGTCGTCGCGCTCCTGACGCGGCCCGACCGCCCGGCGGGTCGTGGGCGGCGGCTGGCGGCGCCGCCCACGAAGCACGTCGCTCAACGGCTGGAGATCCCGATTCTGCAGCCGGAACGCCCTTCCGCCGAGCTCGACCTTCCCGCGGACACGGTCGTCGTGTGCGCCTACGGGCTCCTGATCCCTGAGAGCCTGCTCGAGCGAGGACTCTGGCTCAACGTGCACCCCTCGCTGCTGCCGCGCTGGCGCGGGGCCGCGCCCGTGGAGCGAGCGCTCATGGCGGGCGACACCGAGACCGGCGTCACGATCCACGGGACTGTCAAGGAGCTCGACGCAGGACCGATCGCGGCGCAGCGAGCGTTCTCGATCGGGCAACAGGACGACGCGGGCGCGGTGTTCGCGCGCTCGGCGGAGCTCGCGGTCGAGCTGCTCGACAGCGTGTTGCCGGCGCCGACCTTTCGGCCGCAGGCAGGAGAGCCGTCCTATGCCGCCAAGATCGAGCCCCCCGACCGGGAGCTCGACCTGACGAAGCCGGAGGAGAGCCTGAACCGGATCCGCGCGCTCTCGCCGCACATCGGTGCGCGGGCCGAGCTGCACGGCCGGCGCGTCACGATCTGGCGCGCACGCCTCGACGATGGCGAGCTCCTCCCGGAAGTGGTGCAGCCCGAGGGTCGCAGGCGCATGAGCTACGACGAGTTTCTCCGCGGACGTCGATGATCGCACCCGCGCGTCGCGCTGCGTACGAGGTGCTGCGGCGCGTCTTCGAGGAGGACGCCTATGCCGATCGGGCGCTTCGAGCGGCCTCGCAAGGTCTCGACGACCGCGACCGCGCGCTCGCGCGGCAGCTCGCGTTCGGGTCGGTGCAGCGCGTGCGCACGCTCGACCATGCGATCGAGACCCTCGGCAAGCGTCCCGTGCGAAAGCTCGATCCGCCGGTCCGCGCAGCACTTCGGCTCGGCGCTTACCAGCTCGGCTATCTGGACGGCGTGCCGCGGTATGCCGCGGTGAACGAATCGGTGGAACTCGTGCGTCGGGCGCGGCTCGAACGGGCGGTGCCCTTCACGAACGCGGTGCTGCGTCGAGTCGCCGCCGGCATCGGCGAGCTGCTCGCCTCGCTTCCCGAGGGTCCGCTCAAGCATTCATATCCGGACTGGATCTGGGATGTCTGGCGCCGCGATCTCGGCGATGAGGAAGGGCTCGCCCTCATGCGGGCGCAGAACGATCCGCCACCCGTCGTCGTGAGACATGTCCGGCGCCAGCCCCCGGACGGGTCCGAGACGGACCTTCCGGGCGCCTGGGAGGTCGACCGCGTTGACGAGCAGGCGCTCGCGGCGGGACGGATCTGGCCGCAGAGCCGCGGCTCGCAGCTGGTCGGCCTCTGCGTCGGCGCCCGCACGGGCGAGCGCGTCCTCGATCTCTGTGCCGCGCCCGGCGGGAAGACGGCCATGCTCGCGGGGGCTGTCGTCGCGGTGGAGGTGAACGAGGCGCGGGCGAGGGAGCTCGAGCAGAACCTCCGGCGGCTCGGCCGTGACGACGTGGCGGTCCTCCGGGCCGACGGCCGCGCACTTCCTGCGGATCTCGTGGGCTTCGACCGCGCGCTCGTCGACGCGCCGTGCTCCGGTCTAGGCGTCCTCGCGTCCCGCCCCGATCTGCGTTGGCGCGCACGACCCCTACCGGAGCTCCAGCTCGAGCTTCTGCTGGCGGCGGCGGAGCGCGTGAGGCCCGGAGGCACCATCGTCTACTCCGTCTGTACCGTGAACGCGGACGAGTCGGAGGCGGTCGTCGACGCGTCCGGGCTCCAAGTCGAGCCGATCGAGGAATGGCCTCAGTTCCGCCACCCGCGCCGCGCCGAGTTCCTGCAAACCTACCCGCACCGCCACCGCACGAGTGGGTTCTTCATCGCGCGGTTCCGTGTCTAGGATCGCACCGTGATCTGGAAGGACTGGGTGCGGTCGGTCGAAGTCGAGCCGTCGCTCTACGCGGCCGATTTCGCGAGGCTCGGCGACCAGATCCGGAAGCTTCTGGACGCCGGCGTCCGGATCTTCCACTTCGACGTCGGCGACGGCCACTTCGTCCCGCCCGTGACCATCGGCCCCGTCGTGCTCCGCTCGATCGCCCCCATGATCCACGAGGCCGGCGGGAAGCTCGACTGCCATCTGATGGTGGACGATCCGGCGCACCACTTCCGGGAGATCGCCGGGTCCGGCGGCGACAGCGTCACCTTCCACGTCGAGGCGACCGGCGACGTGGACTCCCTGGCCGCTGGGGCGCGTGACCTGGGTCTCGGTGTCGGAGTTGCCTTCAACCCGGGCACCGAGCCGGACGCGGCCGCGCAGGCGGCGTCGCAGGTGGGCGCCGACCTGTGCCTCTGCATGTCCATCAACCCGGGTTACTCGGGGCAGGAGCTGATGGCCGACGCGTATGGAAGGATCGCGCGCCTGCGCTCGCTGGTCGACTGCTTCGTCCAGGTTGACGGCGGTGTCAAGGAGAGCAATGTCGCGAGGCTCCGGGAGGTGGGGGCCGACCTGCTGGTCGTCGGCAGCGGCATCTTCGGGCAGTCGGACCTCGAGGACGCCTACCGGCGGCTGCGCCAGCGCGTCGAATGAGCATCGAGCGGGCACTCGAGCTCGCGGAGGCCGCACGCGGACGCGCCTATCCGAAGCCGACGGTCGGCGCAGTGCTTGTACGGGAAGGACGCGTCGTGGGGGAGGGCGTCACAGAGGCCGACGGCCGGCACGGGGAGGTCGTCGCGCTCGAGCAGGCCGCGGAGGCCGCGCGCGGCGCCACGCTCTACGTGACAATGGAGCCCTGCGCGCACCACGGCTCGACACCGCCGTGCGTCGACGCGATCCTTGCCGCGGGGGTGGCGAAAGTCGTCGCCGCCTCGCTCGACCCCAATCCCGCGGCCACCGGAGGACTCGAGGTCCTGCGCACAGCCGGTGTCGAGATCGAGCTCGACGACCGGGTCGGGGCGCGGCGCCAGAACGAGGCGTGGCGGACGTGGGTCGTCCACGGTCGTCCCTTTGTCACCTACAAGGTTGCGGTGACGCTCGACTGGCGCGTCACCGTGCCGGGCTCCCGGTGGGTCTCCGGCGAGGAGTCGCGACGCCTCGTCCACGAGCTGCGCGCAGCCTCCGACGCCGTCGCGGTCGGCATGGGAACGGTTCGCCTCGAGAACCCGCGCCTCGACGCGAGGGGGGTGGGGGCGACACGTCAGCCCCGGCGGCTCGCTTTCGGGAGCGGCCTGCTGCCCGAAGGCTCTGTGCTCGAGCTCCGGCCGGGGCCGCTCGAGCAGGAGCTGCAGCGGCTCGGGGAGGAGGGCGTTCAGTCCCTCCTGCTCGAAGGCGGCCCGACGCTCGGCGGCGCGTTTCTGCGCGCGCGCCTCGTCGACAAGCTGCTCCTCTTCGTCGCGCCGGTCCTCGCGGGGACGGGCTCGGGCCCCGTCGATCGGCTCGATGAGCCCATCCGACCGGTGTCTGTCACGAGTCGCATGGTGGGGGAGGACGTCCTGCTCGAGGCGTACCTCCGCGAGCCGTGACCCGCGATCGGAACCTGCTCGCGCTCGACCTGTCGGTGAAAGTCGCGCTCGTCGTTCATCCGCGCAAACCCGGAGGAGTTCCGGACGGCCCATACCGACACGGTCGGCGACCTTGGCCTGTCTCTCGCTGGATCCGTCCTCGCCGCGCTCATGCTCGCGGCGGTCGTGCGGCGGCGAAGTAGCCTCTAGGGCATGTTCACCGGTCTTGTCCGGGAGGTCGGAACCGTCACCTCCTGCGAGGGCGGTCGGCTCGTCGTC